>Ga0268357_100501_pt1 | contig 48885 bp, 20 predicted proteins | sample BioMet10_FD_192466 | JGI IMG/M metagenome (GOLD analysis project Ga0268357, IMG submission 192466) | Sewage microbial communities from Oakland, California, United States - Biofuel 10 (Illumina Assembly) | ecosystem: Engineered > Wastewater > Sewage > Unclassified | place: USA: California... | reverse complement strand
TATCTAAGACAAGCGCTGTGTTCACAGCAGTGGTCCCATCATAGACCTTAGTAAAGCTTGCACCATTATTCATCTCCGCTACCAGGCTCTTCTTGGTAATCTGGCCCACCGCACCGCTCAGAGTAGAGGCAATAGTATAGTTGCCAGCGCCAGTGCCTGTCAAGGTAAGACCACTAAAAGTAATGGCCTTGTTATCGCCGGCGTTCTTGTCATTATAAACTCCACTACCAACCAAACTTACCTTGTCGCTGTCTGCCACGATACCATCCAATGTATAGTTGGTGCCCTGAGTAAGGGCCTGGCTTACTGCTGTGGTACCGTCGTAAACTTTGGTGAAGACATTGTCACCAACCAAAGTAGCCATTAATGTTTTAGGTGTAATCTTGCCATAGTTGCCGTCCATTGTGTCATCTTTCAGCGCATAGTTATCCTTATCAGCTCCCGTTAGTTCCAGACCAATAAATTTTGTATTCAAGTTGTCACCGGCATTCTTGCCGTCTGTATACGTACCACTGGCTTTGCTAGCATTTAAGCTTAGGTCATCACCGCTTACCACATCGTTCAGAACATAATTGGTGTCCTTAGCCAAGACAGTAGTGATAATGTCTGTACCATCATACTCTTTAGCAAAAGTGTAACCAGACTTTATCTCAACTGCAATAGTCTTCTGGTCAATCTTACCTACATTGCCGATAAGCGCCTCGGTTGTTAGATTGTAGTTGCCGGCATCATCGCCGGTCAAGCCTAACCCCGTGAAAGAAACTGCCTTGCCATTTCCAGCATTTTTGTCGTTATATTTGCCTGTGCCTGTCAGCTTCAAGTCATCCTTATCTACCATACCGGTAAACTGATAATTCGTACCTCGCGTCAGCGCTGCCGTCACCTTGTTGTCACCGTCATACACCTTGGTAATACTGTTAGTGCCGGTCAAAGCTGCTGTGATATTTTTCTGCGTAATCTGGCCCACGTTGCCGCTCAGAGTAGAGGCAATCGTATAATTGCCAGCATCAGCCCCGGTCAGGGTAATGCTGCTAAAGTTGATAGTCTTATTATCCCCCACGTTTTTAGTATCATAAACACCACTGGCCTTGGTTGTATCTAGTCCCTCGATAACATCGCCGCTGATTACAGATGAAGTATCAAGAGTATAGTAACTTCCCAAGTCCTGCCTAACGCTCGTATTACCATCATATTCTTTGGTAAAGGTAGAAGCAGGAGCATTGATTGTAGCCGTCAGGGTTATAGGATTAATGACAAAATTATTATCATTAACCAGATTGTAGCCCTGCTGGTCAGAGTAAAACAAATCATAGGTACCGGCATTGGTACCAGAACCAGCGTAAATATGGCTTGTATCTACCGTAGAATCATAGACTGCAGCACTTTTATCTGCACTCTGGGAAGTCCTATTATAAGTAGTAGTCTGCTTATTCATAACTGTAACCGTATTCTTGAAAAGACTTGTTAACAGTGGCGTAGTATAGCCATCATATATACGCCAGACGTTATCAGCCCCATAGGTAGACGAAATTCTCTGCCAGCCGCTGTAGGTCGCCGCTTTTTTCATATCAGCCAAAGCAACTCCGTTTACCGTTGTTGCCGTATCAGTCCTGTCGCCCACAGCCTGGGTAGGCTTATTTTGACCTTCTGCAGGCGTGTAGGTCAAATCGTTGGCCCACAGGGCATAAGAAATTTTATTATTATAAGAAGTGCCTACTACGCCACCAACATTACTACTAGTAGCGCTCACTGCGCCTATGTTGTATACATTTGTAATCGTTCCACTATTATTCCCCACTACGCCACCTGTATTACTTGGATAAAGTTTATCGCCAGTGGCGCTCACTGCACCCGTATTATACGCATAGCTGAGAGTATCGCCATAGAGAACCCCTACCACGCCGCCGACATTGCTACCAGTGGAGTTTACTGTTCCTGTGTTATATGCATTTTCGATACTGCTGCTCGAAGCATAACCTATCACGCCGCCGATAACATCTTTGCCGCTTACAGCTCCCGTGTTATAAACATTGTTTATTGTACCAAAAGCGGCTCCCACCACACCACCAGTATTGTCAGTTCCGCTCACTATTCCTGTGTTATAGACATTACTGATGGTACCAGCGTCAGCACCCACCACACCACCAACTACGCTAGAGCCGCTCACCGTACCTGTATTATACACATTCGTGATGGTACTTCTAGCACTTCCAGCCACACTGCCTACAAATCCACGGCCTGTAATGCTGCCATCTACGAGGCCTACATTTTGCAAAATACTACCAGTAGCCGTATAGCCAAAAAGTCCCACATAGTTCGTCGAAGTTCGCTTAATGTTCAAGTTGCTAATGGTGTGCATAGCTCCATCAAAAGTACCGGTAAATGGATTATTTACATCATCACTCGTAAAATTCCCTACAGGGCCGAACCCGTCACCAGCGTTCCAGGTACTAGTATCGCTGGCATCAATGTCGCCGGCCAGCATATAGTTACCATCTAACTTAGCATCCATGTTTTGCAAATCATAAACATTGTCCACCAACATGGCTTCTTTAATCGCATTGTCAGTAGTACCGTCCAGTTTTTTGCCTGTATACCCACTGTTTGCCACCGTGGCATTTTTATAGTCATGAACAGGCTTGTCCGTAGCCGTACCGTTAATGGTAAAGCTGCGGGTAGTGGTCTCCGTTACCTTGTGCCCTACCGTGATAATGCCTGCTGCTTTAGCAGTAACTGCACTGGTCAAAGGTGCGCTGCCATCACTGGTAATATCCGCTGCGTTCTGGATAGTGATGTTGTTGCCTTCCAGAACTAACTTGGTTGTTTGCAATTTACCCAAGTTAATAATGTCACCTGCTGCTGAGCTGGCCGTATTTGTGGTAATAGGATTGCCTCCATCTAAAAAGGTCGTTTGGTCAGCATCTGTAATGGCTCTGGTAGAAGCTACCAGGTTACCCACATTCACCCTGGCGTTTGTGCCAAACAAAATGCCGTTGGGGTTGATTAGATAAATATTGCCGCCGCCTGACAAAGTGCCATCAATCTCTGACTTAGAAGCGCCCCGCACCAGGTTCAGGTAGTTATTTGTATCAAATTGTACCTTTTCACCATTGGCAATGGAGAACGTTTTCCAATTCATCACATTGTTAGCCACTGTACTAGTAATACCCAGCTGATTAGCCACGCTGGTGTTGATAGCTGACCCCGACGTATTCGTATACCCCGTATCCGCCACTGGCAAAGCATAAGCCACCGGCACCAAGCTGAACATTCCCACCGTCAAAGCAGCCAATACATACCGCGACAACCTGTTCCTTTTATAACCCTTCATTTATTTCATCTCCCCAATTCAACATTAGTTGCAAAGTTTCTAGTTTCGACATTTTTTTAGTAGGTAAGATGTAGTCATCATTGGCTAACACATATCCATTTTTATTATAGTCTTTTTTGGTAAAAATGGGACTTTTTTTGCAAAAAATAATCAAAACAATACCTTGTATTAAACCTCTTCCTTCATTTTATTTTTCAAGGAGCTGCCTTATTCTGTCCAGCCGAAGTGTACAATGTTTAGTACATTTTTACACAAAGTTTATTTTTATTTTAGACCTTAATGCTAAGGTTAAACCATAAATAGTTTAATTATTTTAGGAGGTTTAAAATGGAACTAGCAATTAAAGGATTAACTACGCAGGAAGTAACAGAACGGCATATAAAAGATACTTTTAAATCTCCTCCTTCTTCTTTAACCAAAAGTAAATTGCAAATCTATAAGGACAACATTCTCACTCTATTCAATATTTTAAATTTTGGCATTGCCTTATTGCTGTTTTCAGTAGGAGCCTATGCAAACATGACTTTTATAGTCATCATTATACTTAATATCACCATAGGCATTTGGCAAGAATTAAAAGCCAAAAAACTGGTAGATGAGTTGTCCATTTTAAATAAACCAAAGGCCAAGGTTATAAGAAACGGCATCGAGCTCGTTGTTAATATGGAAGAGCTTGTTAAAGATGATGTAATGCTTTTAGAGAGCGGCCAGCAAATTTGTAGCGACAGCATTATACTAAACGGTACTGTAGAGATTAATGAATCTTTGTTAACCGGCGAAAGCGAACCCATCTTAAAATCTAACGGCAACGAGCTATATTCAGGCAGCTTTGTCGTTTCAGGCAAATGTTATGCTACCGTAGCACATGTCGGGAAAGAAAATTATGCTATCAAATTAGCCGAGGAAGCAAAAAAGGCAAAGCAAATATCTTCCGAGCTTCTCAATTCCATGAAAAAAATAACTCAACTTACCAGCTTTATCATAGTCCCCTTAGGAATTTTATTATTTATGCAAGCAATTTTCTTTCGTTTGTCTCCCGCTGATGTCGCTACCATATCCACTGCTGCAGCACTTTTAGGAATGTTACCTAAAGGACTTGTGCTGCTTATTTCCATATCTTTGGCTAGTGGTGTTATCCGTTTGGCTAAAATGAAAATACTTGTACAAAATATTTATTCTTTAGAAACGCTGGCTCATGTAGATGTTTTATGTCTTGATAAAACAGGAACAATTACAAGTGGCAAGCTTAAAGTAAAAAATATTTTACCCTTAACAACCTTCAAGCAGGAAGATATACAAGCATTACTAGCCTCTTATTGTGATGCCAGTGAGGACAACAATGCAACCTTGCAAGCCTTGCAGGAATATTTCGGCAAACAGGCCGTCTACGCCCCTTTAACCATCATTCCCTTCTCCTCGTTACGGAAGTGGAGTTCTATTAGTTTTCCTACCGGCACTATCTTTGTTGGTGCTGTTGAAAAGATTATTCATCCCTTGCCAAAAACAGTTGAGCAAGAAATAGAGCAAGGCTATCGCGTCATTGGCATTGGTTTTTATGATGGCTCTTGGCACAATAGGGAAATACTTCCCGAGAAAATTCAGCCGCTCTGTGCCATTAGCATGATTGACCAACTAAGAGAAAATGTTGCTTCCACTTTAAATTATTTTCATGAGGAGGGTGTCACTGTAAAAATTATTTCCGGCGACCATATAAAAACAGCCACTTTGGTTGCCTGTAAAGCAGGTTTAAGGAATTGGGAAAAAGCCATTGATATGTCTCTCCTGGGCGAAGACCCGGCCTATGATATTATCTGTAATGAATACAATGTTTTTGCCAGAACAACTCCCAAGCAAAAACAGTTTTTGGTAAAAGCCTTGCAAAATCATGGACATAAGGTAGCCATGACAGGAGATGGTGTCAATGATCTGTTAGCTCTTCGCGAGGCAGATTGCTCAATAGCCATCGCCGGAGGCAGTGATGCCAGTCGCCAAATTTCTCAAATTGTTTTATTGGATTCAGATTTTACTCACTTACCCAGTGTTGTTTTAGAAGGCAGAAAAGTTATAAACAATATTACCAGAACAGCCGGCGTCTTCTTTATCAAGACTATTTATTCGTTTTTGCTCTCGTGTGCTTGTGCGTTTTTCAACATGCCCTTCCCCTTCATACCACTACAAATCACTCTTGTAGATGCTTTCATCGAAGCCTATCCTTCTTTTTTAACTATACTGGAAGCCAACACCAAGCAACCAAGAGGTTCCTTCTTAAAAACTGCCCTAAGCAATGCCGCTCCTTTTTCTGTAGCCATAACCCTGGGAATTCTCTTTTTCAATTACGCCACATTCTTCACTGCTTTAGAAAAGCATACCCTTATGTACCTGCTTTTAATTGCTGTTTCCGTTCTCTCAGTAATAAAAAGTTGTCTACCCTTAAACAAACTACGCACCTTTATATGCGTAACGATGACATTGGGCATTATTAGTGTACTTTTGATTTTGCCTGGTATCTTCAGCATTACTGCTGCAACAGTCTTAATGCAAATTTACTTCTTAACAACATTGGCGGTCATAACAATATGCCTAGTTATGTTCTTTAACATGAAAACAAAATTTACTTCTCTCCCTTGAGAAAAAAGCAAATGGCCGTCATGTTATGATTTAAAAAAGCAGGCTTGTCTGATAAAAACAATATCAGACAAGCCTGCTTTTTCCGTCTATTTTTTACTGAAAAAACGATAACCCGCGCCCCAAACCGTTTCAATATAGGTTGGATGTGTTATATCCGGCTCTATCTTTTCACGAATCCTATTCACATGAACCATTACTGTAGCGGTATCTCCCAAAGCATCCAGACCCCAAACTTTTTCAAACAGCCCTTCCTTGCTAAAAACTATACCGGGATGCTCTGCCAAAAAAGTTAACAATTCATATTCACGATTAGTCAGCAACACTTCCTTACCGGAGATGAATACCCTATGTCCGGCAAGGTGTATTTCTAATTCTCCAATTTGCAAAACATTGGTCTTAGTGGCTACTATTTCTCCTTTAAGTCTTTCATAACGGGCAATATGAGCTTTAACTCTCGCCACTAATTCTCCCGGACTAAAAGGTTTTATGACATAGTCATCAGCTCCCAAGCCCAAGCCTCTGATTTTGTCCACGTCTTCTCGACGTGCTGAAACCATAAGAATAGGTGTATCCTTTGCCTGCCTAATGGTACGGCATATCTTAAAACCATCTATTCCCGGTAACATAATATCCAAAATGATTAACGCATAATCATTAAGCAAAGCTTTTTGCAGGCCTTTATTGCCATCCTCCACCAGCTCTACAGTAAAATTATTGGCTTCCAGATAATCTCTTTCCAGCTCCGCAATGCTATTATCATCTTCAATGATTAATATTTTCTGCATGTTTTACCTCCCTTGCAATAGGTAAAGAAAAGCAAATCGTAAGTCCTCCACCGGGAGTCGTTTGTGCCCAAATATTACCATGCATACCGATAATTATTTGTTTCACAATAGCCAAGCCCAAGCCACTACCCTGAACCACATTAGTTCTGGCTGCATCCGTCCGGTAGAAGCTATCAAACAGCTTGGGCAACTCCTCTTCCTGTACTCCCATGCCATCATCGCTAAAGTTTACTTGTATCTTATCAGACAGCTTTGCCAAGGAAATTCGTACATGAACAGAGTCACCTTTTTTGTATTTTAAGCTATTGGCCAATAAATTATCCACTACTCTCTGAAACTGCAGTCTGTCCAAGGATACCAGAGGATGAAAAGCAGCGACAGCAAGTTCCAGCTGCATACCACGGCTTGCAAACAAGTCTTGGTTTTCCTCCGTAAAATCTTTGAAATAGTCATAGATGGAAACTTTTTCCAAATGGAAAGGAATTTGACCTAAATCAAATTTAGAAAATAAGAAAAGACTTTCTACCAGTTTTTCCATGGAGCAGGCATTGTTATAAATCATTTGTACATAATGCTGACGTTTTTCAGGTGTACTTGCAATACCGTCCAAAATACCACTGGCATATCCTTTTAAAGAAGTCAGCGGTGTAGAAAGGTCATGAGAAATATCGGCAATTAGTTCCTTACGATTTTGCTCGTATTTCTCTTGTTTATCTCTGGCGCCTTTTAATTCAATACGCATACTTTCAAAGGCCAGGCAAGTTTCACCTAATTCATCCTTACTCTCTATTTTCATGGGAGTATCTAAATTACCGACCTGAACCTCGCTGGTTGCTTTGCGCAAAACTGACAACGGTTCGATAATTTGCTTAGATAACAAGCGTGATAAATATACCCCCAGAAGTATGATAAGACCAACCGCAACAACAAACATAAGAAGCACCAATCCCTCTAAATACTCCTCTACTAACCTATTCTTTTTGGAGGAAGGCATTTTACCAACGGCCATCGCTGTCAAATTATTTTGCTGAGCTTTATAGTAAAAGGTAAAGTCATGGTCATCTATATTTAATAACGATCTATGGGCACCAACTAAAGCCATTATATTTCCCTGCATAGCCACACTGTCAATACCGGGAGTTATATAGACAAGCTTGTCATCCTTTAGGATTAGCGTATTAATTCCTTGTGTCTCCAAAATACGGCAATCTTCCAATAAGTCAAGCAAGGGTGGCTCTTTTTCTTTATCCATTTTCAGTCGGAGCGAACTTGCTGCATATTGCACAGAAAGAGCCGGCCCTTTTTCAGGCCAAAGCATAGACAACTCTCCCAGCTTGGCTGAACCCGTTAGCCTAACTCCGGCCAGCAAAATGCCACCTACTAAAAGCAAAAGGCAAACAGGTATGAAAATCATGAGAAAGTTGGCTGCCAGCAGCCTGGTTTTCAAAGAAAAATCCTTAATTTTCATATGCCTTATCTGCCTTTCTAAAAGCTATATTATTCTTAATATTATACTCGATAAATTACCACTTGTTTCAAACTATTTTCGTTTCATTTTGTACTTTCTGCTGGCAATTGATTATTCTCCTTGGGCGGATCAGCATGTACCCCTATCACACCTCTTTTCTTCAACACTTTTTCAACTTCTTCTGCTATCATTCCTGCCACGTACCAGGCCAAGGTTCCAAAACCTACACCTAGGGCTGCCCCGGCTAAAACATCGCTGGGATAGTGCAGAAAAAAGTAGATGCGGGAAAACCCTATGATTGTCCCCAGCAAAAATGCTGCTATAGCCTTTTTATTGCCTATGGCTCTAGACATAGCTGTTGCAGCCGCAAAAGAACCAAAAGTATGCCCTGAAGGAAAAGAAAAATCATTGACGGCAGGCCTATTTACCAAAAGAGAAATCCAAGGATAATCAAAGCAGGGTCTCATTCGCATCACAAGGTGTTTCAAAATCCCATTGCCTACCAGCAGACTGAAGAACAATGCTACAAAAACAGCTATACCGGCTCGTCTGTATTTTTTCCAATATAACAACAGCAAACCAACAACAATCCATATTGCACCTAAATTACCTATCGTTGAAAACAATTTAAAAACATATGTCAGCGTATCAGAAACCAAATAATCATGTACCCAGAATAAAACCGGCTCATCTAAAAATATAGACACAAAATTCATTTTCGGCATCCTTCTTTCTTTTCTTAGTATAAAGACAAATTCTAAATAATCTCTAAACAGACCGGAAAATCTCCCTAAATATCTTATTGTTTAAAACAAGGTAAGCAGGAGGACAGTAAGGTAATGATAAGTTTAGCAATTATTTTGCCCCAGTTTATTTTTTGTTTAGTTTTGTTCTATATACTTTGACCATAATCGTAGAAAGGAAAAGTAGAGATTTTTTCTCTATGCCATCAAAATGACCACTAAAAGGAAACAGTTATTTTGTGTGTTGCTATTAGGTTGCATCTTGTTTTTTGGTTGGAATGACTTGCTAGCCATTACCGACCCCGTAGAATCCAATTATACAGAAACCGCTTCAGAAATGTTGGCTACCAAAGAATATCTTTCACCCCTCATCTATGGTAATTATTGGTTTGATAAGCCAATCTTTTTTTATTGGGAACTTATCGCTGCCTTTAAAATGTTTGGTGTCAATGAGTTTGCGGCCCGCTTTTTCCCTGCTCTACTGGGTATAATAGGCCTATTTATGATTTATCATTTTGCCAGTCGAATTTTTGATCAACGCACCGGTTTTTTCTCTGCGCTAATCCTAGGAACTTCCTTAGAATATTGGTTACTCTCCAAAGCCGTAATAACAGACAGCACATTATTCATCTTCTTTAATGCTATTTTAGTTTGTTTTTTCCTAGGCTATACCAACCGAGATAAGGGCTATTATTACTATGGTTGCTATTTTTTTAGTGCCCTATCTGTCTTGACCAAAGGTCCCATTGGTTTACTTTTGCCGGGCTTAATAATAATCACTTTTCTAGCTTTGCAACGTGATTTAGGCCAACTAAAAAACATGAAGCTTTTTACCGGCTCTCTTATTTTTATCATCATCGGCGGCAGTTGGTATTACTTCATGTATCAGCTCCATGGTTCAGCCTTTCTGGACGGATTCATAGGAGTACATAATGTTCTCCGAGCCACAGTATCAGAACATCCGCGTTGGAATGTCTGGTACTATTATCTAGGCATTTTCTTTATCGGCTTTTTCCCCTGGTGTTTCACCTTACCCCTTGTTATCCATAAATATATCCGTTTGCATTCCAGACCGGTCATTGATACCACTACGTTATTTTTACTGTTGTGGGCTATCATTGTAAATGTATTTTTCCAATGTATGGCTACCAAATACACTACTTATACCTTTCCAGCCTTATTCCCCCTGTCCATCTTAGCTGCAAGGTTACTTCGTTCCCGGGAAAAATTACTTAAAGGTTTAGTTTGTACTTCCGCAATACTATATACAACATTAACTTATTTTGTTGCTGTTCCTATTTGCCAAACTTATTCCGGCAAAAACATAGCTTCTTCTTTGCAAGACCATATAAAACAACAAGATTTAGTCATTAGTTACGGCAAATATAAAACATCCCTGGTTTTTTATACCAATCATTTAATATATAACTTGAAATCCCAGCAAGATATTGAAGCAGATAAACCTAGGGCTATGAGCTGGAAAAGCAAGAATGTTATGCCCTTTTTAGCTTTTGAGGAAATGCCCACGGATAAAAATATTTTCTTAGTTATTGATAAAAATAACTCTGATAGCTTCCCTAAACAATTAAGTAGAATGAATTGGCTTGTATTGGGGGAAACAACTACTGCCCATATATATTATCGGCCAGCCTCCTAACTGACTATACCTTAAGCCCACGAAAAAAGGCTCCCTTTGGGGAGCCTTTTTTCGTCAATTATTTATTTGGACTTCGTGAAGAAATTTCCAATAAAAAACAGCCAATAAAACAGCAAAGTAAATCAAAAATCCTCCTAGTTCTCCGGAAATATGCCAAAATCCCGCTCCCCGCACTACAATGTCTCTCACAAATTCAAATTCCCAGCGCAGCGGAAAAACATGGCTGAGTATCTGCACCCATTGAGCTTGGATAGCTAATGGTCCTGAAGAACCTCCAAAAATAAACCCGCCGGGAATAAAAAGAATCATGCGGCTGTTGGCCATGCCAGGATTGGCTGCACTCCAACCGAAAATAAGACTCATAATACCTAAGGCAGGAATATAAAATAACTGAGTAAGAATAAACAAAAAAATATTACCGGAAAAGTTCATATCATTGATAACTCTAAGAATAGCCATACCGACAAACAAGGCCGTTAACAAACAGGCTCCATACGGAACTAATCGAATTAATATTTCTTCAGGAGCTCCTTTGGCAATAGTTGCCTGCAGTTTGCCTTCCATTCTAAGACGGGGAATTATACCAATGGTGGCAAAGACAAAAAACATTGCTGAAAAGAAAAATAAAAAGCCTTGTACCTCGGCACCATTAGCCGGTGATTCCTGTGGATTAAACAAATTACGTTCTCTTAGTGTAACGCCAGGACTATCATCAGTAGCTCCTACTATATTTAAGCTTTCGTGAGCAACCAGCTCATTTAAATATTGTCGCATATTACCTGTATTGGCACCACCGTTAATATCATCATACATAACACCAATACTACCTGCCGTATTACTATAGCGATTCTTTTCCAGATCTTTGGGGAGGACAATAGCAGCTAGATATTTATCATTATAAAAAAGCGTTTTAGCATCTACGGGAGTATAAAGAATAGTCTTCACCTGCATAAAAGGAGATGCATCAATAGCCTCTGTTAGTTCATGACTATATTTGGAGTTATCCAGATCTATGACAGCAACAGGGGCTTCATGTACAACATTATTACCAAGGGTAACAGTAAAAAAGACTGTACAGACGATAGCTATCATAAAAGCCACTTTTTGGTAGGGCATCGTCTTGCCGGAAAGCAAAAATTCTATCTCATCTCTTAACGAATTGATCATCTGACACCTCAATAGTCATACCGGTAAGCAAAGCTTCTTGCGGTTCTGTGTAAATACGTACTTGAAAGCTGGTTAAATCTGATTGGCCCTTTTCCCTGGAATTTTTTAAATCTGCAAAACCGGGAGCTTGGGTAATCAAGCGAATAGTACCGGGTACTTTTTTATTTGTTGCTACAGTAGTACCGGTAATGAGGCCGCCTTCTTTCAGATTGGCTGCCTGCTGTTCACTGATGTAAATATCGTAGTAGTCCCTTTTGCTTTCCAAAAGAATTACCGGTGTATTAGCCGAAACCATTTCACCCTGCTTAGCCAAAATCTTTAGCACCTTGGCATCTTCCGGTGCACGCAAGGTTAAACGGTCTTTTTGAATCTTGGCTTCTTTCAGCTGTACCTCTAAATACTTCTTTTGTTGCTCCAGCGCTGCTACGTCATTACGTTGATTTTCCAAAGTACGGCGTTCATTGGCAATAGTAGGCAGTGTCTCGCCGCTACCTGCTCCTCCCAGCAACTTAGCCAACAAATTTTTTTGTTGAGCCACGTCGGCAGCAGCTACCTGAATAGCCATCCTGGCTGCATCCAAGGTGGATTTGGCTATGGCACCTTGTTTTTCCAAGGTTACTTTGCGGTCATAATCCAATTTGGCATTTTCGTAGGTAGCCACAGAGGCACTAACAGCTGCTTGCTGTTGATCCACCTGACGAAGAGTCTGTATTTCTTCCGTATCTGTTTTGGCAAAGCCTACATTGATACTGCCATTACCGGAATTAATTTGAGCCTGTAATTGAGCAATCTGAGCTTGCAATTTTTCAATACTCAAATCTACGTCTGTACTATCGAGAACCAGTAGCACATCCCCTTTTTTCACTTCCTGAGCTTCCTTAACTGCTTCTTTGTTTAATTTACCGCTTACCGAGTTAAAAGAAACCTTCACCTGTTCAGCAGTAAGGATTCCTGCTTTCTTTTTAGTGGCCAACACCACTGCATCATGTCCCGTAAAACACAGAAAAATTCCTGACAACACCAAAAGTACCAAAAAGAAAACCCCAATTTTAATCGAACGTTGATGAATATTCATATTTTTCTCCTCATCCTTAAACAAGTTAGCTGACTAATCATTTTATTAAAAATAATACTCACCTCTTGAAAAGGTGAAGTATTATTTTTTAATTGCCGGGAACCAATTTCTGTAGTAGCAGAATCAGCTGTTCCTGCTCACCTTGCTTTAATCGTCCCATGAGTTTAGATATACGTAGGAAATGGTCCGGTAAAATATTATTAAGAAGTGTGCGACCCTTTTTAGAGAGATATACCACCTTGCCCCTGGCATCCTCGCTGTCGGCACCGGTGACAATCAGATTGTCCCTGATCATTCTGGTTAGCATGACGCTAATAGTAGCCCTGGACACACCGGCATTTTCTGCCAACACCGAAGGAGCAACTCCCTCCGGATGCTCGTAAAGTACCATCATAACACTTAGCTTGCCCTCTGATAGTTGATACTGCTGCTCCAAAATATCATATATTTGAGCATGAATAGCGGCATCTGTTTGCAAAATGTGCAGCATAGCTACTACGGAGGCCGGATTTACCTCAGGCATCTTGGTTTTAATAGCTTCCAATTCTTTTCTAATAGGGAAAACTCCGAATTTCATAATAAACCTCCAAAGTAATTAACTAGCTAACTAATATTAGCTCAAAAGTTCCAAAAAGTCAATTGTTTTCCCGCCTCTTAAAATAAAAGCTCCCCTGCAGTACAGGGGAGCTTTTATTGCGTTTATTTGCCTAAAAAACCAAATTTGGAGGCTTCTACCTCGCTACGCAAAATTTTACCATCTTGAGCATTTACTAAAAATTTATAGTTAACTTGGTCTTTACTACATTTAACATTGTAAAACATAGGTGCTTGTTTGGGTGCAAACGGAGCCGGTGGCAATGCAGCAGGAGCTACATTAGGCACGGTTGCTCCCTGAGGTATTGGAGCTTGTCCTTCCGGTACAGATTTCGGTTCAGGAGTTGCTTGTGTTTTTGCATCAAGTACACCAGCTTGTTTTTGAGTCTCTTGGAAGCCATCATTTTGTTTATAAAACTTCTTGTCGTTCTTTTCGTACCTGTCGTTATCCTTGCTATGTTCTTTTTTATCCTTTTCATGTTTGTCCTCATGTTTGTATTTATTTTCCTTTTTGTCCTCTTTCTCTCCTTTGCCAGCTTTGTCAAAAGTGGGAGAAATCAGATTTACGCTTTGGAAGGTTACTTGGTTGGCATCTGCACCTAAGGCTTGTGCTATAGTACTTTTTATTTCATCCGTACTTTTTAAGGTTATGTTATTTTGAGCTGCCATATTTTGTAATAAAGTTGTACGTGCTTCTTCAGCTCTGGTTTTTGCTTCTACCTTATTCTGATGAATAAAATATTTCCCACCTGCACCAAAGATAGCCAGGACCACCAATATTCCTGCTCCTTTCTTTAGATGCTTAGGTGAAAATACCTTCTTACCTGTTGTTGTAATATTCTCTTTTATATTATTTAGAGTTCTTTTTGTTTCTTCAGTCATTATAACTGCCTCCTTTATTTGAACTGGTTTAAGAATAACAGTTGCAAATTAAAGGAAAATTAAGAAGCAAAACTTTTTTGAAAAGGATAAAAATTATAACTCCAAATAGAATTTACTCCCCTGCTTGGCTGTACTCTCAGCCCAAACCCTGCCACCATGCAACTCTGCTATAGCCTTAACCGTAGCCAGCCCTAACCCCAAGCCTGAATTACTTTTCTTATTTCTGGAGACATCTGTTTGATAAAATCTGTCCCATACTCTCTTCAAAGCCGTTTCATCCATTCCCACACCATCGTCTGCTACGCACAGCAGTACCTTCTCTGCTTGCTTGTGGAGTGTGACGGTAATAATACTTTTAGAAAATTTTAAGGCATTATCCAGATAGTTAGACAGAATACGTTGCAAAAGTACTTCGTTGCCCTGAACAGTAAGCTGTGATTCAAGTGTTGTTTGGAGTATTAATTGCTTGGCCTCCGCCAATATTTGGTAATCCGTACAAGTTGCTGCTACCATTTGAGAAAAATCAAAAGTTTGCTTGGCAATAGTTTTTCTATTGTTCAAACGAGCTAAATCTAAAAGCTGATTGATTAAGGAGGCCATCTTTTGACTTTGTTCATGAATGGAGACAAAACCCTCCCTAGCCTCTTCAGCCGTAGTGACACAGTCACGTCCATATTCGCTTTCTGCCATAATAACTGCCACCGGAGTACGCAATTCATGGGAAACATCGGAAGAAAATCTTTTTTCACGCTGCACAGAATCCTCTACCTTGGCAAGCATGGTGTTAAACGAGGCAGCCATCTGGTGAATCTCATCATGGCCTGGCCCTATATCAATTCTCTGTGACAAGTCATTGGTTTCGCCTATGTCTTGGGCTGTTGCACTGATAGCGCGTACCGGTTGGAAACCGTGTTTAATAATTTTATAGCCACCTAAAGCAGCCACAATAATAAAAATGGGCAACCCCAGTAATAGACCTAGCAAAAACAAATCAGTTTTACGATTCATTTTGTCCACGGAGATAACCCCGCGTATAATGAGCGGGGCACCTTTAGGCTGTATTATCGGCAAATCAAAATACCAATATTCTTTATTGTTATCCCTAAATTTTTGTACCCCTTTATTGGGGACCAGTGGTGCTTCCTGAGGAAATCCGCTTGGTAACTTACCTTTAAGTTTTGTGGCATTATGATCATAAGTGGAAAGATAAACATCATCCTCATGCTCATCAAATTTATCCGGGCGTCTAGCGGCTAACTCCACCTGTTTTTGTAAAGCCCCGGCAGCTGCCTGCATACGAAAATTCTCGGAAAATTTAAAAGCAAAGGCTACAACCAAAACGAAGATTATGGTCATGAACATGGTATACCAAGCTGTTACCTTTACAGAGATAGGAATATCCTGTAGCATTCTCTCCACAGAACTTTTGGCAAAAAGAATTAGGTTTAGCAATTTTTTTATTCTGTTAATCCTTCTTAAGAACATAACCCACACCTCGTATTGTGTGCAGCAATTTATTAGGAAAATCCTTGTCTACTTTTTTGCGCAGAGAATTAATATACACATCAATCATATTGGAAGCACCTTCATAAGAGAAATCCCAGACATGATCCTGAATTTGTTCTCTAGAAAGCACTGCCCCTGTATTGCGCAATAAATATTCCAAAATTTTAAACTCTTTAGCGGTCAAATTTAAATCCTCGCCACCTCTGGCAGCACTATGTTTTTTCGTGTCCAGAACTAAATCTTCAAGACAAAGCTCATTATTGCCAAAGTCAGGCTGTCTCCTTAAAAGCACTCTTATCCTAGCCAAGAGTTCTTCAAACTCAAAGGGTTTTACCAAATAATCATCCCCTCCGCAATCCAGACCGTTAACTTTGTCTTCCAGGGTATCTTTAGCTGTTAGGAACAGAACCGGCAAAAGATTATTTTGAGCCCGCAGCTTTTTTACCAGGCTCAGACCATCCAATTTAGGCATCATAATATCTACAATAGCGGCATCATACTCAGTAGCCGCCAAATATTCCAGGGCTTCTGCACCGTCCAGAGCACTATCCACAGCGTAATTTTCCTTTTTTAATCTTTTGGCAATAATTTTATTTAAAGCCGGTTCATCTTCCACAACTAAGATTTTCATATTTTTCCTCCACAATGATTATTCACATTATAACATTATTAAAATAACATTTTGCAAGTGTATTGTACGATGAACAAATTAAAGCCATATTAAAATTTTAATTTTCTCTTAATTTTAGCCTAGTATATTGGTAGCCAAAGCGGTATAATCACGAAGAGAATTCATTATGATTCGTGAGGAATAAGAAAATGAAAAAAACTTGTATAAAATATGTTGGTTTGCAATTTATCTTTTACTTGCTTGCACAGGCAGTGCTTCGCACTGTCTTTTTTTTGACCGCCTGGAAGTCAGCTTCATTTCATATCTTAGATTTATTTAGGACCTATGGCATCGGCTTCATCTATGACAGTATGACCGGTTTCTATTATTGCCTGCCTCTGGCTCTTTTATTATTTTCCCTACCAACAGGTTGGTTTGGCAAAAAGAAAAGCAAGATACCTATCGTCATTACTACTTTTTTTATGAATCTTTTCCTGTTTTTCGTGGCTGTCAGCCAATTCTTTTTCTGGCAAGAGTTTTATACCAATTTTAACTTTATTGCTGTAGATTACCTCATCTATACCACAGAAGTCGTAGGTATGATTGTAGAATCAAGAGCCATGTTTATCATGGTTCCCGTCATTGTTATAGTTGCACTGCTTACCACCTACCTGGAAACTAAGTTAATACCTTTAACCAAAAAGCCTGTTTCCTGGAAGAAATTTGGTTGCAGTTTTGCCGCTGCTCTGGTTTTAGCATTTCTTCTTCCCAACGTAGTACAGGAAAAATGGCGTCATGAGGCAAGTGCCAACATTTATGACCAGGAAATTGCCGGTAACGGTCCCTACTGTTTCGTGTATGCTTTTTTCAATAACGAATTAAACTATAATCAGTTTTATGTAACAGAAAATGATGCTAAGGTAGTAGCTTCTTTACGTAACCTTTTACAAACCTCCAATAGCACCTATGTAAACAAGGATGATGTAACCAGAAAAATAGTAAACCAGAATAACTTAAGTGATAAAAAGCCTAACATAGTAGTAATTACCGTAGAAAGTTTGAGTTCTGATTACGTAGGCGCCTTTGGCGCCAAGGAATCTTACACACCTTATCTAGATAAATTAGCTAAAGAATCTTACATTTTTACCAAGATGTTAGCAACCGGTACCCGAACAGTACGTGGTTTGGAAGCTATTTCTCTTTCCCTGCCGCCTACTCCCGGTCAGTCTATTGTAAGACGTCTGGATTGCGAAAATCAACAGACTTTGGGCTATGTATTAGATGGTTTCAACTACAAAAGTGATTTTATTTATGGTGGCTATGGTTACTTCGACAACATGAACTATTTTTTTGAAAACAACGGCTATACAGTCAAAGACCATGTTTCCATACCCAAGGAAGAAATATTTAATGAGACTATTTGGGGTGTTGCCGATGAAATTCTTTTCTCACAGGTACTAAAATCCTTGGACCAACATTTTGCCAACCAAGAGCCTGCTTTTGAAATGGTCATGACTACCACCAATCACCGTCCCTGGAAATTCCCGGAAGGCCGTGTAAATCAACCACAAGGCTATCGTAAGGGTGGTGTGGCCTATACAGATTGGGCTATTCATGATTTTCTGGAACGAGCCTCCCAAAAACCTTGGTTTGCAAATACAGTTTTTGTTGTTATTGCTGATCACCAGGCCGGCGTAGCAGGTAAAACTGAGCTGCCTGTCCACAGATATAGAATTCCCTGCCTTGTCTATGCTCCCCAATTAATCTCACCTGGCGTAAATAATCGTCTAATCAGTCAAATGGATTTGGCGCCCACTTTACTTGGTATGTTAGGTCGTTCTTATCAAACCTCTTTTCTGGGACTGGATATTAATCAGGTCCCGGAAGGCAAGGAACGAGCTTTCATTAGCACCTATCAGTTATTGGGCTATGTAAAAGGCGATGAGCTCCTCATTCTCGGCCCCAACAAAACCGTTACTCAATATCACATTGATAATTGGTTAACCAGTGATTATACACCTAAAAAAGCTGACCCTACCTTGAAAGATGAGGCTGTCACCTGGTACCAAGGTGCCTACTATTTATACAAGCAAAACAAATTCAAACAACAATAGCAAAAAATATCCACCCCTTAGGGTGGATATTTTTTTACCTAAAGTATGCACTTACTGTAACATGTCACGATAATCAATCAAGTCATATCTCCAGAAATCACCATAGTTGGTTCCCGGTTTATTCCTTACTTGATATTTATCGTACATTTTCTTGGCCATTTCATTTTCTAATAAATGCATGGACCAATCAACACCGCTGTAACGTTGATCATCAACACGTTGATAATCAATTCTGTAAAGCAATATGCCATCACCATACTGATTACCATTTTGCTTCAGATAAAGTTTCTGCCAAGGATTTGCAGACGTGCTTGCATAGAAGGCATTGCCTCGTAAATCATCAAGGCGATCATATGCGCCTCCCGGTCCATAGACCGTAGCAGAAGTAGCCGGCGTAAAGAAGTAACCATCCTTTTCAATGCGCAGCTTCTCCATTTGCAGCATCGGAACAACGGCATTTACAATAGCATAGTTAGACCAGAGTCTATCCATGATAATACCATTAGGTGCTGTTACCTTAGTCAGATAGAAGGTATTCATAGCTTGATTACCACCTGCGCCGGTAGCATCAATATGAAGCGGATTAGTATAACCTTCGCGCTGATTAATATAAACGCTAAGGAAGTTATCTCCCTCATAACCCAGCTTGGTACCTACTGTAATGAGACCTGTTAAAGCGCCTGTATCATGGCTGCCTAGGAAAATATTAACGTTTTCGCCATCAATTTGGTCAGCGTAAATGTTACCTTTGTTGGCACCGAGAGTGATAGTTCCCTGGCTACTGTAAAGATCACTGCCATTTAGAACATAGACATTTCCTTGATCAGCGTTTAGATTGATATCCTTCTTGGTATAGATATAACCTTGATTATAGATATCACCGACACCAATAGTTCTTTCCGTAACGTTACCGGAAGAATTGATATTTACATTGTTATTAATATTACCGTTCTTAGCTTCCAGAGTAATGCTGCTGGTATCGTTAGGATCTGTCAACGTCCCATTAAAGTTAACATTGCCATTCTCCGTCCTGATAACACCATCGCCGCCTAAACCCATATAGCCATTAATATTAGCATCACCATTAATAGCCGTGACGTACATATTGCCACCAATATCGGAAGTACCTGGCAAGTCCAGTGTTACAGAACCATTATTGGCAATCAGGTTCATATCCTGACCAACTTTAAGGGAATTGTTAACATGTAAGTCGCCTTTACCTTGAAGAACCTCCGTCAAATCAGCACCAGCCTGAATACCATTGCCATTGACAATGGTTCCATCTCCGGTTACAGTTTGAACTATACTTTCTCCGGCAACAACATGACCGTCTGTATTAATACCGTTTTGAGCTTCCATTTCTACATTAGTTTTAGCATCAATATTGCCACCAACGTCAATGGAGCCCTTATTGGTAACAATTATTACCGAACCTGTATTAGATGTAATATCATTACCGTTAATAAAATTACCATCGTTGACATGAACATAAACATTAGCATTATTGGATTCAATGGTACCGGTGTTAATAATATGTCCGGAAACAGTATTTTCCATAGCAACGCCGCCATCAACCGCCTTGACATTGCCAATAATGAAGATATTACCCTTGTGAGTGCTCATATCAACATTTTGCTGACCTGTAACATTTCCATAAATGTAGATATCACTGTCAGTATTATCGTTTGCTGTTGTAATTTTAACATTCCGGCCACCACTTACATCAGTATCCTGCGAGGTAACTCCGGACATACCAATAACTACTTTACCTGTATCACTATTGATAGTTGTATCTCTACCGGCGTTTACTGCTCCATCGATGCTCACAATACCATTAGTACTGGAAACAGTAGCGTCCTGAGCTGCATTCACAGTACCTTTGCCAGAAGTATCCGAAATTTTTATATCACCACTACTTGCAGTTACGCTAGCGCTACCGGTCTCAGAGGTAATAACACCTGTATTGGTAATACCTGTTTGTCCCTGTGGCAAAGTAGCGTTTTTGTTGCTTAGGCTTACATCATTATTACCGGTCACATTTCCGGTAATATCAATTGTACCAGAAGTACTATTGGTAACATTTACGCCACCTTCACTATTAATGGAACCTTCTACCTTAGTTCCGGTAGTGCTGGTCATAGTAGTAGTGTCGCCGCTGATAATCTTACCATTAATATTAATATCTTCACCGCTAGTTATATCAGTAGTTGTACCACTCTTTACATTACCGCCAATGCCAACAACACCACTAGCCTTCAGGCTAGCATCTGTGGCAGCAGTAATATTGCCAATTTGAACAACCGGTCCATCGTTAGCCGTAATGTTAACACCTGCACCGGTAGAGGTAACATCACCATAATTAAATACTGTGCCGGAAACTGTGCTTTGCAAGGTTGCATCACCATTGCCAGCTTTAATATCACCAAATTCTACAATATCACCCTTATGGGTGCTAAGTGTTGTTGCACCACCGCTGGTAATATTGCTATTTAAGGCAATATTGCTTCCAGTTGTATCATTGCTGGTTTGAATAGTAAGATTACGTCCTGCAGCTATATCTGTCTCTTCAGAATTTTGGAAACCTACTTCTACCTCTCCTGTGTTGCTATTGATTAAGACATCTCTGTCAGCATTAACAGCGCCATCTATGGTGACTTTACCATTAGTAGTAGAAACTGTAGCATCCTGAGCGGCCTTTACCGTACCCTTACCGGTAGTCTCCAAGAGGGTAATATCACCGCTCTTAGTTGTTACACTGGCACTACCATTATCAGAAGTAATGGCACCAGTATTGTTAATGCCGATTTCACCCTGTTTCAAGCTCGTATTTTCATTAGCTAATCTAACATCATTATTACCGGTCACATTTCCGGTAATATCAATTGTACCAGAAGTACTATTGGTAACATTTACACCGTCTCCGCTATTGATAGAACCTTCTACCTTAGTTCCGGTAGTACTGGTCAAAGTAGTAGTATCTCCGCTGATAATATTACCCTTAAGTTCAATATCCTTGCCACTGGTTAAGGAAGCAGTGGTACCACTGGTAATGTTACCACTTATAGCTGTTGAGTCACCACTGATAGAAGCTACATAGGTTGCTGCCGTAATATTACCGTCAACACCAACTTTACCTGTTTGAGCAACAAGGTTAACGCCTGCACCATCGGAAGAAATATCTCCTAAATCAAGGACATTGCCACTTACCATACTCTTTAAAGTAGCATCACCTGTACCAGACTGTACAGTACCGATAACAATCACATCACCCTTATGCGTAGTCAAGCTAGCTGCTCCGTCACCTTTAACGTTACCGTAAATCCAGATATTGCTGTCTGCAGTATCGTTCTGGGTTTGAATGGTTACATTACGACCTGCATTAATATCATTATCTTGAGAAATAATGCCGTTTAAGCCTATTTCTACAGAACCTGTATTACTATTAACCAGCACATCTCTATCCGCATTTACAGAACCGTCTATGGTGACCTTACCATTAGTAGTAGAAACTATAGCATCCTGAGCTGCTTTGATTGTTCCCTTGCCACTGATATCCAGCACAGACACATCGCCGCTGGCACTAGTTACACTAGCACTGCCTTCCTTAGATGTAATGCTCCCGGTATTGGTAATGCCTACAGTTCCGTTATTAAGGCTGGTATTTTCATTGGACAAGGTTACGTCGTCCTTACCTGTCACATCACCGGCAACATCAATTGCACCGGAGGTGTGGTTAATAAGCTTGACCGCGCCTTCACTAACGATTGAGCCCGTCACCTTATCTCCTGTCTTGCTTTCCAGCGTAGTATTACCACCACTCTTAATAGAACCGGTTAAATCAATATTATTTTGACTAATTATATCGGTAGTTGTACCACTGGTTACAGTACTATCGAGAACAAGAGCATCTCTACTTCTTACCAGTACATAAGTATCTGCTGTAATATCTCCTGTCTGGTTCACTGCTCCGCCGTCAGCAATCAACTTAACAGCCGCTGCAGCGGATTTAGCATAGCCATGGTTGGTAACATTGCCGCTAATAGTACTTTGCAAGATTGCATCGCCTGTACCTGCATCTACGTTACCGGTAACATCAATATTACCTTGATGAGTTGTTGCAGATACTGTCCTGCCACCTATTAAGTTACCATCAGCAATGATATCGCTATTTGTTGTATCATTACTTGTAGAAATGATTAAATCACGACCTGCAGTCATATCCATGGTAGTATTGGAATCTGCTTGACCTATTGCTACCTTACCTGTATTACTATTAATCTTAATATCTTGACCTACTTTTACTTTGCCATCAACAGCTACAGTGCCATTAGAAGTAGAAATCGTCAGGTCTTTGGCTGCGTCAACACTGTCCTTATTGATATCAGGCTGTAGCAAAGTCACATCGCCACTGTTGGTAACAGCACTTACGCTACCGTGCGCAGATGTAAGTTTACCGGTATTGCTAATGCCGGTTTGGCCCTGGATAAGAGTAGCGTTCTCATTGGAGAGGCTCACATCGTTTTTAGCAGTTACATTACCTGTAATATCAATAGTTCCGGAAACATGGTTAGTAATCTTTACACCATCTTCACTATTGATAGAACCATCTACAGTAGTGCCAGTCTGGCTGTCTATAGTAGCATTGCTGCCGCTCTTAATCGTCCCGTTCAAGTCAACGTTATTCTGACTAATAAGGCCTGTAGTAGTACCACTAATAATATAATCATTGAGAGTAAGCGCATCTAAGCTTCTCACCAGTACAGAAGTACCGGCCGTAATATCTCCGGTCTGGTTCACAGCTCCGCCGTCAGCAATCAACTTAACAGCCGCTGCAGCGGATTTAGCATAGCCATGGTTGGTAACATTGCCACTAATAGTACTTTGCAATGTTGCATCGCCTGTACCTGCATCTACGTTACCTGTAATGTCTATGTTACCCTTATGCGTAGTTACAGATGCAGCTCCGCCACCCTTAACATTACCGTAAACATTAATATTACTATCTGCAGTATCGTTCTTGGTTTGAATGGTTACATTGCGGCCTGCGGTAACATCAGTAGCTACAGCATTAGTACCAACATCAATCTTACCGGTATCGCTATTAATTAAAATATCTCTTTCCGCATTGACAATGCCATCAAGTGCTACGTTGCCTGTGCCGGTAGAAATGGTAATATCAAGTTTTGCCTTTACATCACCCTTGTTAGCAGTATGTGGCATGCTAATATCGCCACTGGCACTAGTAACACTGACGCTGCCCTCTGTAGATGTCAGGCTACCGGTGTTAGAAATAGCTGTTGTACCAGGTTGCAAGGTAGCATTTCCATTATATACGGTGACATTATTTTTACCTGTTACATCGCCGGTAATATCGATAATACCGGAAGGATAATTAGTAATGCCTACTCCGGCCTGACTATTTATAGAGCCACTCATGGTTGCTCCCGTCTGGCTATCCAAAGTAGTATTACCGCCACTTGTAATCTTACCGTTGAAGTCAAGCTGGCCTTGGCTAATTAGGTCTGTAGTTGTGCCACTGGTAATAGTATCATCAAGAGTAAGGCTATCCTTGCTTCTTACCAAGACAGAGGTATGGGCTGTAATCTCGCCCTTTTGGTTCACTGCTCCACCGTCGGCAATCAGCTGAACGCCTGCATCGGTGGAAGAAATAGAACTATCGCCTGTCACATTACCTGCGGTCGTGCTTTTAAGGATTGCATCGCCTTTTCCGGCTTGTACGTTACCGGAAACATTAATATTACCTTTTACAGTGGTTACAGAAACTGTACCTCCACCTATTAATTTTCCGTCCGTAACAATATCGCTGTTATCAGTACTGTTGGCAGTTTGAATGGTAAGATTTCTCCCGGCAGTAATATCTGTATTAGCGCTTAGGTCTACCTGACCAATATCCACCTTGCCTGTAGTACTACTAATCAATATATCTTGCTTAGCTGTCATATTGCCATCAATAGCTATAGTACCATTGGTAGTAGCAACTGTAGCATCCTGGGCTGAATCAATAGATTCCTGATTGTTCTGGCTCTGTAGCGATATTTTGCCACTAGCTGCCGTTACACTCACATTGCCAGTTCCAGTTTTAATGGTACCGTTGTTGGTAATAGCCTCATCATCTTGCGCTAACCCAACTTTATTGGTTTGCACCGTTACATTAGTATAGCCTTGAACATCACCTGTGATAGCAATAGTTCCGTCTTTCGCCAACACGTTAGCAGCCGCATCGGTAGAAGAAACACTACCCTGGATAAAAATATTCCCGTCAGTAATACTCTGTATGGTAGCATCGCCGCCACTGGTAATATCACCTGCTAAGGTAATACTCTTGCCACTGGTTATATCTGTGGTAGTAGCGCTCTTGATATTACCTGTTACATTAATAGGCCCTTCAGCAGAAGTAAGGTTCACTAAGCTTTGGCTAGAAGTAATATTGTTGTTGTCTGTAATACCTTTAGTACCGGTAACGTTAATATCGTTAGCAGCCAACAGGTCACCATTATTAACCACAGTATTACCTGCAGTCATAGTTAATGTTGTACCGGCGGTCACATTGTTTTGGTTGGTGATATCAACACCAGCCAGCATGGTAACGCTCTTGTCGGCTGTTACTGCCTTGGTATTACTAATGCTGCCATGTTCTGTGTTTTCAGCTTTCAGCAGAATATTTTCAGGGGTAATAAGCGTACCCTGATTGTCTATATTCTTAGTATTAGCTGTTAAGGTTAAATCTCCGGCAGCCTTCAAAGTACTGGTACTATTGTTAATCAGGGCACCATCTGCTGTTAGATTGATAGGATGACTATTTAAAGTTTCAAAGCCGGTATTAACAATCAAATCAGCGCCTGCCACTGTATTGGTTATAGTTACTTCACCATCAACCTTGCTATCGTTACCATCTAAGGTAAGATTAGGATTAGCGGTATCATAAATAGTTACGTTACCGTTAATGGTATTGTCAGTACTGCCTGAGAAGTTAAATTGTCTAAAGCTGTTACCTTTATCCTGCAAATCCTGGCCCTTATTGCTTACGGTTACCAATTTTTGCGTGGTAATAGTTTTGTTTGTATCTTCAGTATCAATTTGTGTCAAAGCACCGGTAGTAGACTTAAGAGTAACAGTGTTGGTGGAACCGGAAGCAACTGCTCCATCCAGAGTGACGTCTTTGGCCGCAGCAATGCTAACGTCTTTAGCCGCTTTCACATTGCCGGTAAAGCCGTCCTTTTGGGTTTCAGAGGTATCTTCCTTACCCACCAAGATTCCATCTTCGCTGGTAATACCTACGTTGCCGGTCTGGGAGACCACATTCTTTACGGACATGATAGGATCAGTTACATCTTTGCTGGTCATGCCTTTAAGATAAATATCTCCATAAGCTGTCAGGTCGATTATATTGCTATCCACCGTACCATTTTTAATACGAATAGGATTAGTTTCTGCACCTATAAAGCCCTTATCATTAGTAAGGTAGATCTGACCTAACGCATTTAGATAACCGCCGGAGTCTTCCAGAGTGGTCATTTCAATATTCCTACCAGCTCCATCTACATGAATATCTTTGCCTGCATACATAGCACCCAGGTATACAGAACTAGGTGTAGTGCCAATACTGCGTAGGTAAATGCTACCATCTGCAATAGCTCCTACTTCGCCTTTATCAGCACCTGTAGCGGTAGTATTCAGTAGCATGTAGCGATCACTAGCACCAATATCTCCCGTACCACCTTCCAGATATACACCATTAGCAGTAATATCTGCTGTGGTAGTATCAGTCTTGCCGGCCACTACGCTTTGTTTGCCCAGGACACGTACATTGCCTGTAGCATTAATTGTATTGATCGTAAGCTTCGGACCAGACTTGTCGGTACTACCATTGGTGAAACGAGAAGCAATATAAGCATCTTCATTCACATTAATGGTAATTTGACCGTCATTAGCAACACTAACGCCTAAAGCTCTCTTGCCTGTAAGCGTAGCTGTGCTATCATCAATATTCCATTCAACATCTGCTGCATTAGCATTAGCCAAAGTCTTTAAGTCATCTATGGTTAAATTCTTTAGGTCAAAGACCTTGGAAGCTTCATCGTTACTGCCTACTCCTTTACCATTTAAGATAATGTTCTTGCCGGAAACATTAGCTGCCTTCAGCTCATTATCCGTAGAACCGTAGGTCTTGTTGATTACAGCATTTTTAATAGAATAGAGCAGGTCTTCTTTAGTAAAATCATAAGAAGGAGCTGCCAGCAGCTTCTGATAGTCCTGATCTGCTGCTAGATAATCTGCTGCAGAGCTATATTTGGAGAATTTTTTATCTAAAGCATCAAAAGATTCAGATTTCTTTTCCGTAGCATGATTAGCGTCACTATAATATGCCACTAGTTTAACGTAGTCAGCATAAGCGTTTTCTACGCCTTCCTTATAATCAGTCCGTTGCTGCTCCAGCTTTTTACTAAAGACACCTTCACCAGCAATAAGGCCCATATCCATCCAATTTTGAATAGTAGCATCAACAGAACTATTTGGAATATTACTTGCCACAGGTAAAGCATCTACGAAATCACCGCCGGTAGCGGTCAAGGCTACATCGCCACTATCAGAAACAATGGTACCAATACGCATATTGCCGCTGTTTTGAGTTAAGTAAATATTTCCCTGAGCCGAAGCATTAACACTGGCAGCCAGTCTATCTTGTCCTATGGCAGTTTGTCCGCCCTCCAAGATAATAGCTTGACTGGCAGTTCCTAAAGTACCATGGACACTACTCAAATTAATACGGTCAGCTTTTACAGTTAAATCCGTACCACTTTGCGTAATATTACCGGTAGCTTTAAGACTTGCCTCCCCTTTACCCTTGAGGGCAAGAAGATTAACATTACCTGCTAATGGGCTCTTGTTATAAGAACCGCCTGATACACTTACATCAACGTTACCAGCTGTAGAAACAGCCTTTAGGTTAACCATATCGCTAACATTACTGCCGCTCACAATGGCCATGGAGTTAATAGCAATATTTTTAATATCATCAACTGCGCTTAAATTAATATTGTTGCCGGTGATATAGGTGTTCTCTGCCTGAGTAATAGACCCGGTTTTAGAGGTAATATTAGTTAGAGAAGAAGCAGCAGCGTTTTTGATGTTGCCATTTAAGCCAACATCTGCACCACCGTAAACATTAATGTCCCCATCCTTACCAATAAATTTAACACCAATATCATAATCAGCTTTAAAACTATGTACATAAGTCTGGCTGCTACCCTGGGTATCCGTCCATCTAAAGTGATGGTGTTTGTAGAAACCGAAAAGACCAGAAGAAGTAGTCCAGGAAGAGACATCAGATATAGTGTCAGCTCCCAAAACATTATCAAAAACTATAGAATAATTCGAAGAAGCAGCCACCCTATCTACGGTGTCTATATAAACACCACTTTGCTTGTTAGCGCCTTCCTTACGATTCTGTGTTGTTGGTGTAAGCTGCGTCTGAGCATTTTTTAAATCAGCTGGAGAAGGAGAATCTCCTCCGGCACCCCACCAACTATTATCTATTGTTTTTTCATAAGTATTGCGGGTAGTTTTATCCGTACCATCTGTCCAGTTGTAACGCAAACCACTCTTCACAGCATAAGTATTACTGGCAGCCAGCTCCGTTTTTCTCGTGTCATCACTGGTAGACTTATTCAAGTCATAAACTACGGTCTTATCCTTGGTATAAACAGTTTGTTTCATCTGGATCATATCTGTAATGGTGATGGAACCAGTTCTGCTGTTATTGAGGATTTGACCGACCTTCATATCATGAGAAGTATTATTTGTAACTTCAATATCAGATCCGCCATCGGCTGCTACCAAATTACCATTACCTGTGCTGGCAATCTTACCGGTCAAATTAATGATACCGCCATCGGTGTTAATATCTGCAACTACAACATTTTTATCCTCGGGATTATAGTACAGCTGTACAAGATAATCAAACATGCCGGTTGCATCGTTATATACTGCTTTATTACCGTCATTAAGCTTGTACATTTTAGTGCCACCGACTACTTCAGTTTGAGTATATTGGCTCAAATTATCAAGAGCATCAGCTGCAAGCGTTGCATAGTACTTGTCATAGCCACTTTGTACCAGGCCATTTACGTTAATAGCAGATGCACTGATATAAACGGATCCACCCACAATCCAGGTGCCCGGAGTTTTAGAAACGCTAGTATTGGGCAAAGATTTATCCATAACCAGGCTAGTATTAGCATTACCATATAAATTTCTTATAAAAGCTTCTTCGTTTTCAGTGAAAGTTTTGTATACTATTTCAGGAGTGGAACCAATATTAACTATACCGTCTGTGTAGCCTTCCCGCACACTGCCGGTAGCCTTAAGATTAATAACCTTACCAAACAAACCAGCCTTGGCTTGAGTTTCCCCTGCCTGAATAATAATACTGCCTGATTTGTTGTCAATATCAACTTCACCTAAGTTGTTAGTAACCAAACCGTTTATTTCAATATCGGTAAAAGGTTTGTAAGTAATAGAAGACGCAGCTCCGGAAATAGGAGTTACTAATTTTATATCATAAGACCCACCTGTATAATTGGTGGTAACAGAAATAGTAGGAGATGTGCTAGCTCCTCCGGAAGGTGTCTCCGGGAATTCAGCAAAGGTTTTCTTCTGCTTATTCATACCATTAATAGTTGCATTGCTGGCACCGGAAATATCTACCTTGTTATAAAGAATGCCGCCACCATCATCACCCAAGGTCAAATTGTTTATCTTCAAATAAGCATCAGAAGTATTATTGATAGTAATTTGAGGAGAACCATCTGCTTTGAAAGTACCCTTGCCACCTAAGTTATCGCTGGTAATCTTGATATCACCACCGCTAACCGTAATATCAGGCAGGGAAATATAATTTGTATCTACTGATTCAACCGGATTAGTAACTGTTCCGCTATCAGAGATATCTACCAGACCTGCTTTTTTCATTTGCTCCAGGATACTTTGTTGCTCAGCTATGTAGCCATAGTAGGCAGTAAGATTTTGCTTGTCACCAATAGCATAATCAGCAATAAGTTTATTTAGATCTTGGTAGCGGGTATAAAGATTATTCGCATAGTTAAAAGTACCGGTAGTGATACCGTTATAAATAGTATCACGAGTAAATTTTCCACTAAGTACGTCATATGTATATTTTCCGGTTTTCCCTGTTGCATCAACAAACTCTGCTCCAACAGGAGCCTTTTGACCACTAATATTAATAGTAACCTTATTTTCCAAGCCTGCATTTAGCGTACCATCAATGAGCACATAGTTATCCGTGGTTTGCCCATAATTGGGATTTTGTGTATTGTTGCCTACATATTGTTTGTCACCAGTCTCGCCTTTATACCAAGCGAATTCTGCAGCCCTTTGGGCAATAGTTTCATCACCGGAAGAGCCTATTAAATTAATAGTACGGGTAGCATTAACTATTGCGCCGGTATTAATTTTTACTTGATTGTATTCTTCGACCGTATTCTTTAATTTGGACCAAACACCTGGAAGCAATGCGTTGGAATAAGCATTGGCTTCCATATCAGCAATCAGGCTGCTAGACTTAGCATCCCCATCCGCCCCGGCATAAAGATTAACATCTCCGGCACTATAAATGGTACCGTTAAAAGTAACCGTAGCTGTGCGGGTATTTTCATTTTCAGAATGAGCTTCTACGCCGGTAGCAAGACCGCCGGATGTAGCAGTAGTAATAGCTGTTTCATTCAGTTGATCAGAGGCTGCCATTGTTACTGCATTCACTTTATCATTGCTACCTTTATAGCTATTGACGGTAAAAGATGTATTAGCAGCTGCCGTCACTGTATCAGTAGTCTTAACAATATTTTTGCTTAAGCCATATGCCCCTGCGAATAAACCGCCGGAAATAGCCTTCACATTATTCTTCAGAGTGCCTTGTGTATATGCCTCATATTTTTGGCTATTATCAGTAGTAACATTAACTCCGGTAGCAATATCTACGGCCGCCGTAGTTGTAATGGTAGCATTGGAAACAACATCTTTAGAAGCAACTGCACCACCTGATATACCTTCTGCTGTTAAATCTTCTTTGTCAGCATTAACGGTATTCCTAGCCACAGCATAAACTTCCCCGGCATTAATCTGAGTATTTTTCTGTACATTTACTTTAGTAGTATCAGTAATAGTGTTATCTATTTGGGCTCCACCAACATCCACAACTCCACCACTATTTGTATCAACATGTACATCAACGTTATCTATCTGAATATTACCAAGAGTTATTCTTCCGGTAGCATTCCAGATACCACCAAAATCAATGGTTGATGTGTTTGTAATAGTACTAGTAGACTCCGCTGCGTACGGACATATGGTAACAAGACCACCACCATTACCAACAGCCTTAACCGTTTGGCCGGTTTCCCCTACTACTGCCGCAAGCAAGGAAGCCACGTCTCCACCGCTGGTTGCCGTAAGCGTAGTGGTGTTAGTTTGAGTAGCTTTGGCTTGACCAGTACCTAACGCCACAATAGAACCATTCACAAGATCAGTCCTAGCATATTGAGATGCACCATTTGCTGCAGCAATAACAAGATTGGTAAGCGCTGTTCCATCAGTATTTGTTTTATAGGTTTCTTTACCAACGTTTACCGTGATTGTATTGGTAGCAACAGCTTCGGAATAATTGGGCGCAGCAGATACGCCACCAATACTAACACCTCTGGTGGTTGCAGTATTGGTAATAACGTCTGCATCGCCAATAATTGCTGCGAACTCAACTGCATCAGCACTAAAAGTATTGTTATCCGCAATGCTTAAAGAAGAACCAAGGGTAATTGTAGATTTGGTATTAGCAACTTGTACGGAAATAATATCTACAGGATTATTCCAAGTCCTTGCAGATACTACCGGAACATTATTAGCATCCATGGTTATTGATGCTGCTGTATATTTAGACTGACTACCGATAACATTTATTGCGCTATTGCCCGTACTCTTGGCAGTAGAACTAGCTCCTGCCAACGTCACAGCGCCGTAATTGCCAGCCAAGGTATAAGCATTAACTTTGCCGGCGCGATTAGCTGTAACGGTAATAGCATCGGTAGCTTCAATACTGTTTTTAGTTGTCTCATCACCCAGGGTAACCGTAGTTTTAACATTATTATCAGCAGAAGAAACAGCACCACTTACATTAATAATACCTAGAGAAACACCGTATACTTGGGCATCGATACTACTATTATCATTGCTGTCGATAGCAATGTCCTTGGAAGCAATAATAGTTGCGTCATTAACATTAGTTGCAACACTTCCGTTAGAAATAGCAATCGCTCCCGGAATAGATAAATTGAGACCAGCAGCAGCCCCCACTCCCGTTAAGACCTTGCCATAATCAGTTACACCTTGTTTAGTGCCACCCAAGTTAGCATTAATCTTAACATTGGTACCTTGGAGAGTAGTTCCCGAAATATTTGTAAAAACATTGTTATTGAGAACGGCTTTGTCTGTAGCAATACTAGCACTTACCAAGCCCAATCCACCGGAACCTGCTGACATATCCAGTTTATTTATAGCAGTACTTCCTACCTTTACATCGCCTGTTGCAATAACACTGCCACCAGTGGTTGCAACACTGACAGAATCCTTTTGATCTACAGCTTTGCCGTTAGTAACCACTGTCGTGATGTTACCTAGCAGATCAGTTATTTCAGAGGAAGATAACCCCTTAACATCTTTAAGCAACCCACTGCTGGTCCCCTCCGTTTGGGCAGCATTAGCCTGTGTGATTGCTGCATCAACAGTTGCATCAGTTTGATTTTTAACATCATCTTTCTTTGTATCATTACCTGTTCCAGTGTCATTCGATGTAGTTGTCGTCTCTTTGCCAATCTGAAGATTAACCACGTTCACATCAATAGCACCAATACCCACAGCCAGACTGATTACCGTCCCTTTTACATCATGAATTTCATCAGCATAAACATCAACATCTCCTGCCGTCGCTTTTAAGTTGGCTTTATTCAAGGTAACTGTTGTAGCATTTTCAATGGTATCTTCCACCAGACTTACACCAACGCCTACAGCTGCACCACCTAAAGCTCCTCCGTTGGAACTGAGAATAGCATGGTTAATGGCCCCCACTTCCACAGAACTGCCCGTCAGGCTGCTATCCTTTAGGCTAACGCCTACTTGGTTGGTAAGATTATTGAAAGCAAAGCTGCCACCAAAGCCAGCGCCCTTAAAAGCTGCACCAATGCTGACATTTTCCGTGGTAATCTTTGTCTCATCGTCAGCCTTAACGGTCGCTCCCTTGCTAGCAGTAACCGTAGAATTGTCCATTGTAGCGTTTACCTTGTTGGTATCCGATAAAATGGCAAAGGTAGCCCCTACACCCACGTTGGCACCAACTGCTATGTTATTGTTGCCTTGTCCCAAGCTGGCGTAATGGTCTGCGGTTAAGTCAAATTTATCGGCTGTAGCTGTTAAATGCTCAGTAGAAGCCGTGACTACACTTTTTTGTATAAAAGAAGTAATACCTGCAGCCAAACTCCCTGTCCCTGAGAAGCTTCCTCCCACTAATAGCGAAGATACACCCTGCTTTGAAGTAGCGCCTATGCTCACATCACCGGCTGTCATAGACAAATTCTTGTCAGTTTTAGCATTACCTGCCACACTGGCCTTAACATTTCTATCAAACACTTCAAAATCACTGGCAGCACCCAAAGCTGCTGAGCCACTACCGCTAATATTGCCCACAAAGGCTCCCGCATAGGAATAATCAGTAGCCTTTACTGCAACTGCACCGGTACCATTATTTATATTATGGGTACCTGTAGAATCAGAAATGGATGCCTCAGTAGAACCCTTTACTCTGTTCACATTAACAGTACCGGAAATGCTGATACTCCCTGACACCCCTACAGTTGCCAGATCAGAAGAAATAACATGAGAAGATGATGCATCAACTGCCAGGCCCTTAACAGTACTGCCGGTACGTGATGCACTTAGACCATCACCTATTCCAAAACCAAAGGTAGCTGTCGAAACTATACCCTTATCAAGTGTTGCATCGGCAATGCCATTATTTACACTAATGCCACTATCGCCGCCTTCTGCTGCAATAGTACTATCGTTAACAATAGCATTTGTTTGTCCATCAACAGTATTAACTGTAACAGAGACACCTACGGCACCTGTCTTAGCTCCGGCAACAGAACCTGCATAGTTATTAATTACATCATCCGTTTGCGCTACTACACCAACACTGCCTGTCGCATTAATTGTAGAACCATTTATTTTCGCAATATTGGTATTGTTAATAGTATTAATACCCACTGAACCACCAAAGGCTCCGGTGCCTCCTGCACCAATGCCAATGCCAATATTAAGAATACGTGGCTGAGACAAGGAAGACACCAGGGCAGATTTAACCTTCAAATCACTGCCATTAATTATGTTGGCACTGTTATTTTCTTCAATCCTATTAACTGCTATACCGATACCGGCACCAACTTTACCACTGCCTCCCACTACCGTTGCTGCATTGGAAATCTTTTCCTCAGAATTATCGGTTTTCACATTTACCGTCGCATTACCGACAGTTCCCGTAACAGGGGTAATCTTAACAGCATAAATTTCTGATTTCATTTCTCTGTTAATCAAAGAAACTGCTGCCGCGCCCTGAACGGCAAACTTGCTGCCGTAGGCCAACCCTGCAGCCACCGTAGTAAGTTTTTCTTTTTCCGTAGCCAAAACATCGATAGTAGAGTCATCAACTGTAGTAATATCCGTACTATTAAGTGCTGCTTTTAATATTTGCTTGGCGTCAGCAGTATCTGAAGAAGAACCACCCACATCGTTATAAGCAATAGCACCGCCTATAGCTCCGCCTGAACCGGCGGTAACGCCGCCGGCAATAGCTGTCTGGGTAGTCTTGTCATCAGCTTTCACGCTAAGTTTATTTACCTTGTTTAAATTGGTGTGTCTCTTTTCTTTTGCTACAAGCGTCTTTGTTTCTGCATCATAAGTAGTTTCAGTAATGTTATTTGTGTAGGCTTCCACATTGCTGGTCCCACTATTAATAACAATCAGGCCATTACCTGCACCGGTATTGGTACTAACATCTACACCTACACCTATAGAATAAATACCTGTAGTATTAGCCGCAGCCAAATCCAGATCCACACTGGCAGCAGTACCCAAAGGATTAATGGTAGAACCTAGCAAATGAGTTTTTGCAGAATTATTCTGATTTGTCCAAACAAAGGCCAGACCTGCGCCTACACTACCTACGGCCACCTGGCCGCCAATATTCACAGAAGTGGTATGGTTAGTAGATGCCATGGTCAATTCCCTGGTATTGATAGTAGAATTACTTATTTCTGACATAGTATTTCCTGCCAGATTATTAACATCAAAAGAACCGGCACCGGTAAAGCTGCCCTCTCTCTTGGTTGTGCCGGAAGCACCGGCAACCAGGTCAAAGACAAAGGTGTCGTTTTCTGCTGTTGTTTGCACTATACCGCTACTAATGGTTGAACCGGAAATATTGGCGGTGAAATCATTCTCTACGTTGGCAATACCTACCGCAATGCCGGCAGCCCCTTTACCTTTAGTAGCAGCTATAGCTATAGAACCGTTGACAATAGTATTGCCACCGGCTTCACCTGTTTTGCCCAAAGCTGTAGTAATGGCACCAGTATAATTAGTGTCTGCTTTTGCCTTGTCAAGAGAATCATTAGCCTTGGTTTCATTATCTGTACCTGTAGTAGTACCCTGGCCTCCGCTGGCTACATAGGAACTACCATCAGCATCCAAACCGCGCTTGCTCAAAAAATCTTTATAAATTGTATCATCGGGAGTTTGGTCATAGGCCTTGACTGCCACTTTACCTTTGCCGGAAGCATTGGTAGAAGTGATGGTAGCACCATCAATATAACCCCTGGTTTTATCAACTACGCCGGCATAAGCCAAAGAGCCATCCAGTGCACCGGTAAAGCTATCTCCTGTACTAGAGGTAAAGGTAACACCTACACCTGCAGTAACCTGTCTGGTACCCAAAATACTATTGACCGTTACATTATTAACAGCATTATAAGTACCGCCTTCAATTCCTGCCGTCACATCATTATTAAGCAGAGCAACAACATAAGACAAACCCGCACCTACGGTGGAGCCACTGTTGCCTCTAGCTACATCCACGTTAACACCACCGGTTACCTGAGTATCAGTATTTTGAGCAGTTACGCTCACATCAGTGGCAAGGGTTGTTCCTGAAGAAATATTCTGAGTATCGTTGATTAAAAAACTATAAACATTGCTATTTACACTATTAATGGAACCTGCCGGCACTATCTCCACAGAAATAGCGGCTCCGGTACCGGAACTGGAATATCCCAGTCCTAAACCCGCAGCAACCTCTGCACCCTTCTTATTGGCTACCACGTTGAGAGCCGCTGCATCAGTAACAGTACTGTTACTGACTACCGACATTAAATCGCGATTTATGTCATTATAGGCTAAAACACCACTAACGCCTACTGACATGCTACTACTGCCTTGGGCACTAGCCTTGGAGAAGTTAAAAGCCGCTGCTCCTGACCATGCACCTGTGAACAAATCATCTGTAGCTTCAACTTTAAAAGTACTGCCGCTGGTAGCATCACCGCTTAAAACTGTGTTATCAACCAGGGCTGCCGTATCACCGGACAAAAGGTTCACAGCCGCACTTCCCGCCAGATTGAAGAGGGAGGTTGCTTGTCCGGCAGCAGCATTGGCACCACCTGCATTTACCTGTGCCTGATCACCTGCCGGCAAAACGTTCGCTGCACCTTGGTTAACACCTTGATTATTATTAGCTGCATTGTTAACTGCTCCGGCTGCAGCATTAGCCTGAGCTCCTGTGTCTGAAGAAACCTTTTTGATTATTTGCGCTACGGGATTGGTAATCCATCCCAGGCCGGTATCTATGGCCTGGGTAACCTTGTCAAATTTTGTGTCCTTTTCGTTGGTAGCCATAGAAGCTGCAGCACCAATACTATGGACATAGCCACTGGTTGTAGCTGTGGCATTAAGTGTAGCTGCACTTAGCTTGCCTTTATCACTGACAGCAGCGCTTCCTAAAAGAGCTGCTCTGACATTAGTCTGGTCGTCGCCATCCAAGCCTGCCAATTCCCAGGCTTTTTTCGTAGCTTTTTTAGTTTTATTGGCAGCTTTAACAGTATCAGTAGCAGCATCTGTTTCTTCCGTAAGATTAGCATCGCTGTCATTATTTCCCACTACTACATAATTGGAAACATCGAAGTTGTTAATAGCTACTCCCAAGCCTACGCTGGTACCATTGGACTTGCTAAAACCACCGGCAATGCTGTAAACGCCCATATCGTTTACAGACTTAATATCAAGTTTATTGGTTGCTACCAATTGTGCTTGATCATCTATACTGACTATGCTGTCGTTTTGACCTGCCTCATAGCTAACCATACCCTGAATACCAATACTTTTAGTTTCTCCGGAGGTAAAGGTTATGCCAACTTTCCTTAAGGTACTATCGGCTTCTGCAGTAATATCTTTGCTACTTAACTGAGCACCCTGAGCAACTAAAATCACACTGTTATTGTTGAAATGCTCTACTGCTATGGATGCTCCACCACCGGCCGCCTTACTGGAAGTAGGCAGGAAAAGAGTGCCGGCATCACCTATATAGGTAACAGTGTTGGCATTAGCGTTAGCCTTCAAATTCAAGCTTCTGTCTGTTCCTATACCTGTTAAAACATTATTTTTGCCTACCAGGATACTACTATTGTTATCAACATTAATTACGCCTATGGCACCTGCTATACCAACCTTTACCGTATCACTCTTGCCTGTGCTGGTAGAAGTAACAGAAAAATTAGCATAGCTGTTGGGTTTAGCAAAAGCAATTATCTTTTTATATAAACCTTCCACATTACTGGGCAAAACGGTAACATGCTGATGCAGCCAATCTCCTACTACAGTACACTTGCTTAACAAGCCCTTATATTCATCGCCGGCTGCTCCACCATTCTTTTCCAGATCATCAGCAGTATAGTCTACACCCGTTGCACTATTAGATGCTGTTTCCAAATCTGTAACATAAGCTTTTAGGGTATCCAGGTCAGACTGATCTACTTTTTTATCTTTGGTAAACTCATCCACAAGAGCATCCACTGCTTTAATAAAACCTTTTACAAGTTTTTTAGGACGTTGGTACTCTATCTTAGCATCGGAGGTAACACTAACTGCTTGTCCGTTCACCTTAGAATGCTCCGCGGTGGTTCCGCCGTCAAAAGTAACCTTGCTATTATTCTTGATATTAGTTACCAGCACAGCTGCATCTACACCCAAGGTTTGCTTGCTGTCCTTATCAGCAGATACTTTTCCGGAGCTGGACATAGAGATATCCTGGATATCAGACTTGGCTGCAATTTTAACAGCATATGAGTCTTTGCTGGTATCGGTAGTCGTGGTGGTACCCTCAAGATCAGCTCTAGGGCCTATATCAATGTTGGCGTTAAAGTTTTCGTTGGCTACGCCTATGCTGGCGCCTATTGTAGCATAATCCTTTAGCCCTGCAGCAAAATCGGTGGAATTATCCCCTTCCATATCGCCAAATATTTTGGTCATCATATTTTCAAAGGTTTTAGACTGTAAAAACAATTCAGTCCAGCTGCCATATGGTGCATCGGATGCCGTATTGCTGGCGCCCAGCTTATCAGAGGAAGTAGTATTGTTAGACAATACATATATAGAGGGAGCCAAAATCGGTGCATTGACAGAAACATTGGCAGCACTGTCATAGTTAATTACATTGACTGTAGTCAACATGAAACTGCCTGTATCTCCATAGGCACCGGTGTCTGTACTAATGCTATTGGTAGCATCGGCTTGAATAGTAATGTCTTTCTCCAAATTCACTACATCACTCAGTTTATCATTGAGATGTTTGGTCAACTTAGCGGTATCCCCAACATTAACAGTAGCATTATTGGTAGCATTAAGAACATTGACACTAGCCATAGCCAATTCAGGAGACTTGGTAAAATCTGCTGTTACACCAACATCAGCTGAGGTATCCAAATCAGAATTGGCAGCTGCCTTAACCGTAGTTTTGCCTTTGCTGATAAGAGTACCGTTCATGTTGACCGTTGCATCATTATTGGACTTCAATACCACTACGGATGCAGCAGGAATGACATTGGCAGCATTAGCGCCAAAGGCACGGGTAATGCGCAAGGAAGAAGAACTGGCACCCATTACTACTGTAGTACCTGACCCTGCAGAAATATTAAGACTAGCCTTTTCTTTGTCTTCGCCGTCCTCTTTAACAGTAGGACCTACCGCTGTTGTTGTGATAACCGCATCTTTATTGATATTGACGACGGCATTGTTTTTAATATTGGCATAATCAGCATCTAATTGCAGACCGGTAAACGTACTGATAGTATCTATAACTATATTCTTAGCTTGCACTACGTTGTCTTCCACAAAATAATTAATAGCAGAGGCAGATATGTCTACATTGGCACCTTTCACATTGCCATTTACATCAACCTGAGCAGTCTTATCCGCAAAGCGCTCATAGGTACTGCTATAGGCTTGGATACCAACATTGCCGGCAGCAGTAACGTTACCATTTACTGTTACCTTAGCTGTGTAAACATTACTACTATAATCAGTTGTTTCTATATATTTATCAGGACTGCCAGCTATGGCAGAAATCTGAATCTTGCCTGTCGCAGTTAAATTGCCATTGTTTTCTACTGTTGCGGTAAAGTTATGCTTAGTGTCATTTGCTACAGCTACATCCATGGCAATAAGAGAGATTTTGCCGCCGTCTGTAGGAGCCGCAGAGAGTTTTTGGTCATCAGCAACCAGTCCGGAATCTACGCCGGACAAGTTTACCAGGCTGCTAAAATCAGTTACGCCTGTTTTAATTTCTGAACCGGTAGCAGTAGTGATTACACCACCTGTTACCAGGGCATTGTTATTAACATTAATTTTACCTGCCACCGTAATAGTGGCCTCAGGGTTTAAAGCAATATTCCCGCCCATGGCACTATTTAAATTACTTTCATCAATGGCACCTTTATTATCAAAGATGTTGTTCATGACAGTGCTCGTTGGTGTCATCATATATAAAGAGCCCGCATTAATAACGCCATCAGCGCCTACAGCGATACCCTGACTGCTAAGGAAATACATATTACCGCCAATTTTATTGTTTTGAATGGCGTTAACCGTACCATTAATATCAATTTTTTCATTAACTAAATTGACTAGGTTATCTGCATTGCCGCTACTAGCCTTGTCACCAAAATGCATGTTAACGATATTGCCCTTATCCACTGTATATTTATCAAAGGAGTTAACCGCTGTTTTGCCACCAACGATAGTGCTGGTAGTGACAGTAGTAACGTTGCCAATGGTAGACACAGTGGTCCCAGTTTTTCCTGTAGTGGTAATGGCTGAAGAAGCTTCTGCAAACTCAGGCTTCCAAGGGAAAAACGCTCCCGCCACAGATAAAATAATAAGTGATTTTTGTAATTTGGTTAATGCTTTTCCATGACCGTATCTTCTGTCCATAATGTTATGTCCTCTCCGTAACACAACCGATTGCTTTTAGTAGTTTTAGAAATATGCATTCAAGCTAAAGTGTAATCTATAATGACCATGCTCAGTACCATTTAATTCTGTCTTAAAAGGAATGCCCAGCATCAGATTGGCTGTAAGCCAGTTGCCTAGCCTGTAGCGATAGCCTGCACCGACACTGTATAAAGCCTTATCATCAAAGGCGCTGTCGCCAAATACACTACCGTAATCCGCAAAGTAAATCCACTCCGAATTTGTTCTATCCGGCACGCTCATTTCCAAACTCAGGTTCACACCGCTGTCGCCACTAAGGACACTTTCCTTGTAGCCACGCACCGTATTGATGCCACCAATGTAGAACTGGTCCGCACTAGCAATGTAACCTTTATTAGCATATTGTGTATTTAATTTTACTGTAAATATTTTTTTACTCTTGAACATCTGTTGACGCAGGAAGTTAAGGTTGTAAATAAAATAATTTTTACTGGTGCCTTCAAGATTATCCCATTTCCCCTGGGAGAAACTGTGGCGGTGATACCAAACTACATTGTCGCCATAATGGGTAAAATTGATATTGGCAGCAATTCTGTTAATCTTATCGTCGATCCAGGGATTACTCATGAAATCTGTTTTAGATGTCTGGTGGTACCAATCCAGTCCTGCAAAAACTCTGGTTTTTTGTGTAATGGCTAAAGGCTGGCTAATACCCACACCATAATAGGTAGAATTACCATCTACATCCAAATCAGCTAAATTGCCACTTTTAATTTTCACTTTGTTGTGTTGATATTGCAAATTCAGTTTAGTGCCACTGTTGCTGATAGGAATGCTGTAAGAAACAGAACCACTATTGGTTCCCTTACTATGGAGTCCGGAAAGCATCAGCGTGTCCCTACTGCCTGTCAAGCTTCTGCTAAACCATCCCAGTCCTTCCCGCAGCACGCCTGTAGAACTATTGCCGGCAGTATCAACAAGCGCATAAAATTGTGAACGCTTGGGTTCCAATGCTGTTAATTCATAGTCCGTAGTTCCAGGTTCTGTACCAGCTTTTAAACGAATACGCAGCTGTACATCATTGGTACCATTAAACCACAACAAGGATTTATTCAAATCATTTAGGTTGCTGACTTTACCCTTTTTCAAATTAATACGACTGGTTATATAACTTTTACTTGTACTATTATTGTTTACTACATCAATATTGCCGGTTTTACCTTCCACCAAAGTAATGCGTGCCACGCCTTCGCTTATAGTCTGTACCGGCAGATAAGCCCTGCAGACCACATAGCCTTTTTCCTTATATAATTCATTAATTTTATTTATTAAATAATAAAGTAAATCTACATCAATACTCTTATGCAGATAGGGTGCCTTTAACTGCTCTAATTCCTTCTCCGTAAAAACCTGAGAAGGAGAAAAATTAATATCAGCCAAAGTAAAAACCGATTCCACCCTTGGCTTTTGCTCAGAAACAATTGCCGGTGCTTCTACCTGGCTCCTTTGCTGTTGTTGTTCTTGTTCTAAGCGCTTGCGCAAAGCCTGCTCCTCCAAATAAGCGCGCGTCTGATTGACCTGCGCAGCAGGAGCACTGCCGCCTAGAGTACGCTGATCCGGAGTAGTAACAGCTAAGGCCGTCTGAGAAAATAAAACACTGCAAGTAAGTAAACTAGTCCCCAAAAAGACTTTCCGTTTCTGCATAAGTTGTCCATCCTCTAATTTTTATATTTAAAATATTTAAAAAATTATGACAAAAATCCAAAATAATTATATCATTTTTTTAATATTATTAAAAACACTTTCTTAAATTCACACGTTTTTGCGTTAATTCGCGTCCTCTCAATGTGGACGTGTGTATAGGCACTTTCACTTTAGTGTTTTTTATACAGCATTCTTGTGTTTATATAGAAGAATATGTCTAAATAACATTTCATTATTTTACACATTATGATTATTTCTTTGCTTACTTGTAATCTTTTTTATAAAAAACTGTTGTTGTAAAGGTATTTTTACCATGGTATAATAGCATGTGTTCTGAAATCTTATTTTTTATAACTTCATCGAAAGAAAAGGGGTAAATGTAGAATGAAACTCAAAAAAATTTTAGCAGTAACTTTAGCATCCGCTTTTGCCATTGGTACATTAGCAGGTTGCGGCGGCGGTGATAAAAAAGCAGCCGATAGTAAAGGTGGCAATACAGTTAAAGTAGGCGTATTCCTTCCCTTAACAGGCGATAACGCTGCAGGCGGCGAATTGGAATTACGCGGTATTAAACTAGCCAACAAATTACATCCGGAAGTTAATGGCAAAAAGATTGAATTGGTTGTTGCCGATAACAAATCCGATAAAGCTGAATCAGCTAACGTAGCTGCCCGCCTAATTGAAAAAGACAAAGTTAAGGTTATCCTGGGTACTTATGGTTCTTCTCTGGCTATGGCAGCAGGAAATATTGTTAAAGAAGCTAAGGTTCCGGCTATTGGTACCAGCTGCACCAATCCTCAAGTTACCTTAAACAATGATTATTATTTCCGTGCTTGCTTCATTGACCCATTCCAAGGCACTGTAATGGCTAACTACGCATTCAAGAAAGGTGCCAAGAAGGTTGCCATCGTTCAAGAAGTTTCCAATGACTATGCTGTTGGTTTGGCTAAGTTCTTCAAGGATGCTTTTGAAAAATTAGGTGGTCAGGTTATAGATGTTGCTAACTATCAAACCGGCGATAAAGACTTCACTGCTGTTTTGACAAACATCAAAGCTAAAAATCCTGATGCTATTTTCGCACCCGGCAACTTTACTGAATCTGCTCTCTTGATTAAACAAGCTCGTCAACTAGGTATTACTGCTCCCTTCATGGGCGGCGATACTTGGGAAACCCAAGAGTTCATCGATGTAGGTGGTAAGGATGTTGAAGGTATCGCCTTCTCCAGTGCTTTCGATCGTGAAAGAGCAACTACTGCTGAAGCTAAGAAATTCATGGAAGAATATGTTAAAGAATACAAAGGCGAACCCTCTGCCTTCAATGCTTTAGGTTATGATGCTTACATGATTGCTTATGACGCTATGAAACGTGGCGGCACTGATGACAGCACCAAGATTCGTGACGCTATTGCAGCTACCAAGGGCTTAGAGCTGGTAACCGGCAAGACCGAATTTGATAAGAACGGTGATCCTTTAAAGGGCGCAGTTATCAAAACTGTTAAAGATGCTAAATTTAAATATATCGATTTCGTAGATGTAAAGCGTTAATTATTCCTTGTAGCCGTGCAGCGGGCCTTAAGCCCGCTGCCGGATTTACTTACGTAATCACGTGATGAAGACCCGCTTCCTTGAACCTAAGGAAGCTCTTCTTTTTTACTACTTCTGAGGTGGACTATGGATTTCTTTCAAGCTTTTGCTAACATGACAGCCGTCAGCTTTGCACAGCATATGGCCAACGGTATTTCTCTGGGCAGCTTGTACGCCATGATTGCCATTGGTTACACAATGGTATATGGCATTTTGCTGATGATTAACTTTGCCCATGGCGATATCGTTATGATGGCCTGCTACTTTGCTTTCTTTGGTATCACTTTGTTCCATCTGCCATGGTTCGTTTCTTTTTTACTAACCATCGTAGCTACCGCCCTTTTGGGTGCTCTCATTGAACGCACTGCGTATAGACCTTTGCGTGATGCACCGAAAAACTCCGTGCTGATTTCCGCCATCGGTGCTTCTTTCCTTTTAGAAAACCTAGCCAACTATTTATTCAGCGGCAGGCCCATGCGTTTCCCCGATATTCCCATCTTGGCACAAAATGTTTCTGTAGGCAGCGTACAAATTCAGGTTATCAGTTTTATGATTCCTGTTATTACCATTGTTTGTTTGCTTATTCTGCTCCATATTGTTAACCACACTAAAATTGGCATGGCTATGCGTGCAGTTTCTAAAGATTATGAAATTGCCAGGGTAATGGGCATCAACATCGATAACGTAATTTCCATGACCTTCATTATCGGCAGTGCTCTAGCCGCCATTGGTGGTTTTATGTGGGGTGTTAAATATCCAGGCATTACTCCTATGCTGGGCGTTATGCCCGGCTTGAAATGCTTCGTTGCTGCTGTTATCGGCGGCATCGGTAATATTAAGGGTGCTGTACTAGGAGGCTTTATCCTAGGCCTGGGCGAAATTCTTATTGTGGCTTTCTTCCCTCAGTTATCCGGCTATCGTGATGCTTTTGCTTTCATAGTACTTATCATTATCCTGTACTATAAACCAACCGGTCTGTTAGGCGAAACCACTACGGAGAAGGTGTAACCATGACCACAAAAAAACGTAATATTTTACTTTCTATCGTAGCAATTATTGTTCTCTTCGGCGTGGCTAATTTTATTCAATTAGAAATGGATGCCTATGTCCGTCGTATCGTGAACTTGTGCTTGATTTACGCCATCATTGGTTTGTCCATGAATATTACCAACGGTTTCGTTGGTCAGTTTGCTTTAGGGCAAGCCGGTTTCATGGCAGTAGGAGCCTATGCCGTAGGTATTTTCACTGTACCTGTGGCTATGCGTCCCAGCGTTTTCTACGCTACGCCCATGAACCCAGCTATTATTAACATCTACATGCCCTTGGGTGTGGCTTTGATTTTTGGTGGTTTGGTAGCTGCTTTAATCGCCTTTGTCATTGGTACTCCTGTGCTAAGGCTGCGCGGTGATTATTTAGCCATTGCTACCTTAGGTTTCTCTGAAATCATTCGTATTGTCATCACCAATGCTTCCTCCATTACCAACGGAGCTTTGGGTATTAAAAATATTCCGCCGCTTAACGATGTGCGTATTATTTTCTTGGTAACCTTGATTACCTTTATTTTCATCACTTTGTTAATCAACAGTTCTTATGGCAGAGCTTTCAAGGCAATTCGCGAAGATGAAATTGCTGCCGAAGCTATGGGTATTAACCTGTTCTTCCACAAAAATTTAGCATTTATGATCAGTGCTTTCTTCGCCGGTATCGGCGGTGGCTTATACGGCGCTCTCTTGGGCACCGTAGATCCTAAGAACTTCTTGTTCACTTTGACTTACAACTTCCTGCTCATTATCGTATTAGGTGGTATGGGTAGTATTACAGGCAGTATGCTGGGCTCCATTATTGTAACCGGTGGTCTGGAATACTTGCGGGTGTTCGATGAGCCCTTGGAAATTATGGGTGTAGCCATTCCCTTGTTCCGCCCCGGTTTCCGTATGGTAATGTTCTCCGTTCTTCTTATGGTTTGCGTGCTGTTCTGGCGCAAAGGTATTATGGGCACAGAAGAATTTACCTGGGATAAATTCGTGTATTTCTGCCGCCATCCCCTAGCCTATTTTTCTAAGAAGGGGGTACAAGCAAAATGAGTATTGTTCTACGTACTGATCCTATGACCATGCAATTTGGTGGCGTTACTGCCGTTAAAGATTTGCAGCTAGATATTGAAGAAGGTAAGATTGTTGCTCTCATCGGCCCGAACGGTGCCGGTAAAACAACCGCTTTCAATATGATTACCGGTGTGTACAAGCCCACCAAAGGCAATGTTTATTTTACCGATGTTAATGGGAAGGAAACGAATATTACTGCGCAAAAACCTAGCACCATTGCTAAATTGGGTATTGCCAGAACCTTCCAAAATATTCGTTTGTTTAAAGATTTAACTGTGTATGAAAATGTAATTATTGCTAAACATTTGCATTTAAAATCCGACTTCATGTCTGCCACCTTGCATTTGCCTTGGTACAACAAAGAAGAAAGACAAGCAGAAGCTGAAGTGGAAGAATTGTTAAAGAGCGTTAAGCTGTGGGACATGCGCAACGAAAAAGCCTCTGCTCTACCCTACGGACAACAACGTCGTTTGGAAATCATTCGCGCTCTTGCCACTCATCCCCATTTGCTGCTTTTGGATGAACCGGCAGCCGGTATGAACCCCAACGAAACTGATGACTTAACGGCTTTTATTAAAGAGATTCGCGACACCTACCAGCTTACCGTTTTCATGATTGAGCACCACATGGACTTGGTTATGGAAATCAGCGACAAGATTTACGTGCTGGACTTTGGTGAAACCATTGCCAAAGGTACTGCCGACGAAGTACAAAATAACCAGCGGGTAATTACCGCTTACTTAGGGGAGGATGAAGATGCTTAAAGTTGATAACTTAGTAGTATCCTATGGCGGCATCGAAGCCTTAAAGGGCATCTCCCTAGAGGTTGCCGACGGTAAAATTGTTACCTTGATTGGCGCCAATGGTGCCGGTAAAAGCACTTTGCTACGTACCATTATAGGCTTGGTAAAAGCTGAATCCGGCCAAGTCTCTTACAACGACAAGATTATTACCGGCCTAAACTCTCAAAACATTGTAGAAAATGGTATTACTCTGGTGCCGGAGGGACGGCGCGTTTTCCCTAATTTGACTGTTGCAGAAAATCTTCGTATTGGTGCTTATATGCGTAAAGACACCGATGGCATCAAAAAAGATTTACAAAGTGTCTACGACCTTTTCCCTCGTCTGGGAGAACGTTCCTGGCAGATGGCAGGCACTTTATCCGGTGGCGAGCAACAAATGCTGGCTGTAGGCCGTGCTCTTATGTGCAAACCCAAACTCATGATGATGGACGAGCCTTCCTTAGGACTAGCACCTTTGGTTATTAAGGATATTTTTAAAATTATTCAGGAAATCAATAAACAAGGTGTAACCATCCTGCTTATTGAGCAAAATGCCAACATGGCCTTGAAGGTGGCTGATAAAGCCTATGTACTGGAAACCGGCAGGATTGCCATGGAAGGTACTGGCGCAGAATTATTAGAAAATCCTGAGATTAAGGCTGCTTATCTCGGTAAAAAGAAAAAGTAAAAATAAGACAAAAAATCCGTGAGAAAATTCTCACGGATTTTTTTATTAGTTCAAATATTTTGCTATCGTTGCATACAAGGTCTTAGGATTAATCGGCTTACCAACATGATCATTCATACCAGCTTGTAAGCAGGCATCGATATCTTCCTGGAAGGTATTAGCCGTAAGAGCAATAACAGGCACCGTAGCTGCATCAGCCCTGTGCAAAGACCTAATACAAGTAGTTGCTTCCATGCCATCCATTACCGGCATTCTGACATCCATCAAAATAAATGCAAACTCATTAGGAGCGCTGTTTTTGAAAAGCTCTACCCCCTTTTGCCCATTTTCTGCTACCACTACTGCTACTCCCTGCCGTTTCAAAACAGCAGCTGCAATCTGACGATTTATCTCGTTATCTTCACAGAGCAAGGCTTTCGTGTCATGCAATTTTTCCAGGTCAGCATTTTCCTCACTCTCTTGATTAGGAAACTTGGTTAAATCCCTGACCTCAGCAATGGGTAGTTGCACGGTAAAGGTAGTCCCCCTACCTTTAATGCTTTCCACCTCAATAGTACCATTCATTAAGTCTACTAGTCTCTTTACAATGGCCATACCTAAACCGGTACCAGGACTGGCCTCATTCTCCTGAGAAAAAGTATCATAAATATGTGGCAGAAACTCCGGTGACATGCCAATGCCGTCATCCTGTACCTTTATGGTTACGAGATTAACACCATTAGTCCTCTGCTCCTTTTGAACGATAAAACTAATATGACCACCATTAGGCGTATACTTTACCGCATTGGTTAAAAGATTTAAAAGAATTTTTTCCAGATTCAATTTATCCGCCAAAACATATTTACAATCTGCCCCACTCCTATCCGCAACAAATTCAATATGCTTGGCTGCGGCAGCCTCTTGGATGGGCACCACCACATCATTAAACAATTCTTCGCAAGCTACCGGCTCTAATTTAAGAACTGCTTTGCCACTATTTAGCTTGGATATATTCAAGGTATCGTTAATAAGACTCTTAAGTAAATCGCCGGAGGATTGGATTTTATTTAAATAGTCCCTTACTACGTCAGAAACCGTCTCTTCACTAGCTAGCTGAGATAATCCAATAATAGCATTTAAGGGAGTACGCATATCATGGCTGATATTGGCAAAGAACTGATTTTTTTCCTCCGCACTTTTCTCCAAAGCTGTAATTCTTAATTTTTCCTGTTCGGTAGCTGCCGCCTGTGCCATAATAGCCATCTTTTCACGAGAGTGTTTACTCAGCCTAACAAGAGCAATAATAAGTCCCACAATCAAAGCCAAGAGAAAAATACCAAATGCCGCCATATAAGATACGGGCATTCTTTCCAGCATACCTCTCAGCGTTGTTGCTCTTTCCAGGCGGCTTTGCATAAACATTTCGTCTACTTCCTTGGCGCCAATGCAACGTAAGCTTTTATCCAAAATAGAAGCCAGCGCAGCATCAGACCTAGTGCTTACGCCTAGTGTAAAGTTATAGGTAAAAGGCTGCAAAACAATCGTTTTGTATTGTGATGTTCGTTGTTGCTCCGTAAAAATCTCGGCAGTAACTGCATCACAGTACACCGCATCTATTTTGTCTTCTGTCAAAGCCTGAAACATGGCCGCTGCTGTGGGGAAAAGCTGAATATCGCTTTTTACTTCGTTCTTTCTACCAGAACCTTGTGCTTGTTCTACGCATTGTTTATCCAGGATGGTATCCAATTGGCAGTGCTCTATCATGCCTATCTTATGAATTTGTTGGGTACCCGGTTTAGAAATTTCTACCATAGGTATATTGGTATATGGTGTAGTCAGGCGCAATTGTTTTTGCTTGGCAT
>Ga0268357_100499_pt1 | contig 49006 bp, 52 predicted proteins | sample BioMet10_FD_192466 | JGI IMG/M metagenome (GOLD analysis project Ga0268357, IMG submission 192466) | Sewage microbial communities from Oakland, California, United States - Biofuel 10 (Illumina Assembly) | ecosystem: Engineered > Wastewater > Sewage > Unclassified | place: USA: California... | reverse complement strand
ATATAGTATCTAATGTTAAACCAACATATAATCTACTTAATGATACAGGTATTCAATATGAAAAAGATGCAGAATTTATTAGAAATATTATTGAAGAAATTTCATCAACTTCCGGGCAGATGAAAGAGGTGATTGAGCAGGTGGGTGATGCAATTCAAAATGTATCCGCAACTGCTGAAGAATCTTCAGCAGGTTCCGAAGAGATTTTAGGCAGTGTTAATGAGATTACATTGGCTGTTAGTGATATTGCAAAATCTGCACAAAGTCAGGCTGAACTTGCTGAAGGGCTAAATAGCATGGTTCAAAAGTTTAAAATATAATACTCATATACATAATAAGTAATTTTACAATGATGAGTCAGAAATAATAAAAAAGGGGAAGAACTTGCAGAGATAGCAATCTGCAAGTTCTTAAATAAATGTTAACTAGATATCTAGTATAATATTTATTATATACTAAATTTTCTGAAATTAAAACAAAATATGTTCATTTCCTATACACTTTTTGGACTTACATTTAATGTAAGTCTTTTTTGATGTAAGTATATAACTTATTTTTTTACAAGTAAATAAAAAATAAACATTGACTTATATATCACTCTGATACATAATTATATATATCAGAGTGATATATAAGAGGTGAAGTTATATTGGCAAAAGAAAATAAAACTAAATATGCTCTTTTAGGGGTATTGAGTCAAGAGTCAGGATCAGGTTACGATATTAAAAAGTTTTGTGATTCTTCTATAGGATATTTTTGGAATGAAAATTATGGACATATATATCCTGTTCTTAAAAAAATGGAAGAAGAAAGACTAATAACAAAAGAAGTAAAGCAAACAGTGGGAAATCCAACAAGGAATATTTTTTCTATTACTCAAGAAGGTAAAGAGGAATTAGAAAAATGGCTTATGCTTCCAGTTGAAAAAAAGCCTATTAGATCAGAACTTCTACTTAAAATATTTTTATCTAAAGATATACCAGTAAAAAATATTATTGAAAAAATTCAAAAATTAAAGCAAGATTGTGAAAAAGATCTTATGGAATATTCAAAACTCGAAAAAATATTTACATCTGGAAATATTGAAGTGGATAAAAAAAATCTAGTATTATGGCTTAGTACCATTAAATATGGAAAATATGCTGAAGAAACTCAATTAAAATGGTGTGAGGAAACAATAAAATCCTTAGAATCAATAGAAGATTTATAAGATATAATAAAAATGAAAGGGGATATTCAAATGAAAGTTTTAGCTATAAATGGTAGTCCAAGAGGAAAAACTGGAAATACTGAGATTCTTTTAGAACAATTCCTTAAAGGCTGCAATGAAGAGGGCATAGAAATAGAAACTATTTATCTTAAAGATAAAAATATAAAGCATTGTAGTGGATGTTTTACTTGCTGGACAAAAACTCCAGGAAAATGTATTCACAAAGATGATATGGAGGAATTCCTTATTAAAATTTCACAAGCAGATATAATGGTTTATGCTACTCCACTATATTATTTTACAGTTACTGGTCTTATGAAAGATTTTATGGATCGAATGCTTCCATTAAATAAGAAAGAAATAGTTAAAATTGGTGATAGTTATTCTCATCCTAGGCGATTTAGAGAATTACCTGTTAAAACTGTATTAATTTCAAATTGTGGATTTCCAGGAAATTATAACTTTTCAGGACTTGTAGAAACATTTAAGGTTATGGCAAGAGGAAACTTAGCAGCTACTATATTATGTGGACAAGGCGGAATTCTTAATGCTATTAGCAGTGACGATACTTTAACAAAAATGTATGAATCATTTTTTAAGGCATTAAGAAGTGCTGGAAGAGAAGTGGTAAGTTTAGGGTATATAAAAACTGAAACCCAAACTATTCTTGACAAAGATGTAATTGATCCTGATATTTATATAGAGAATGCCAATAGAAGTTGGAAGCAAAGGTAAGGAGAAATTATGGAGATGCCAACAAATAATAATATAAATAAAAAATTCATAATATTAAAAAATATTTTTAATAAAGATTTTGTTGTAAGTGCTATTATTCCTATTATATTGTTTTCTGTTTTTGATAAAATGGGAATGACTTTTAATGGAATAATATTATCTGGTGGATGGAGCATAGGTGTAGTAGTAATTAATTTTATGCAAGAGCATAAAATTAATGCACTTGCGGCAATGAGTGCAGTTTTTGCTGGGATTGGTGTAATAGGAACAATTATTTCGAAAAATCCTACTTTTTATTTAGTAGCTCCCATAATACAGGACATTTTAGTTGCTTCAATATTCTTTGGTTCATTACTTTTTGAAAGGTCATTAATTCAAATAATAGTAGAACAAAGCTATTTAAAAATGATACCGGAAAAAACCAGAAAAAGACCTGATTATAAATCAGCATGGAGAATTGTATCTATAGCATGGGGATTTTTAAGTGTAAGTCAGGCAACTTTAAGAGTTATATTGTTATATTCTGTATCTATGAGTTCATATTATGCGATAAGCACCATTTATGGCAATATTTCTTCCCCTCTTTTTATAGCATTTTCTATGTTGTTTCCTAAATGGTATTGGAAAAGAAAAAAATAATATAAGCTGCTGCATTATTTTCTCAAATTTTTCAAGAACCCTCCATATTTTCATGGAGGGTTAATCTATGTAATTTTGACGATCTGTCATTTGGATCTTATTCCGTATAAACATTTTATTTATAATATTTCAAAAATATAATCAAGAATTTTTTAAAAAATGATATATCTTTTATTTATTTTTAAAAATTTCTTTTATTTTTCCTATATCATTAATATAACTAGATGCTTTTGTCCACAATTCTTTAGAGGGAATTACCCTTTCTATTTCCGTGTATGCCTGTTTTACCAATGGAATATTTGCAGCATTTGTGCTTTGTACTGACATTAATACAAACCAACAAATAGCTATCAAAGCAATTATTTTTATTATATTGCTCATTACCTTCATTAAAACACAAAAAGCAATTACAGCAATAATTATAAAAATTAATGTATTGGTTGTTATATTAGGTAATTTTTGATCTATTAAATTACTTATACTTTGCATTTATTTCTCCTCTAATCTTAGTTCTCAAATAGCTCTCACTTGTATCCAATAGATACATATTATATAACGTCATAATTATATAAAGTGGATGGAAACGAAAAGAAAAATATTCTGAAATAACAAAGAATAGTCCCATTTCTTCAAATGATTCAAAGCCAATCAGTTTCTGGGAGACTTATATAGTTGGACTTGGGTTAGGAGTTGATGACTTCGCACAAGCTTTAGCAGTAGCAGGTTTTCTAATTATTTTAACTGTATTTTTGTTAGAAATTGCAGAATTGATTATGATTTTAGTAGGTAATTTTTTAGCTCTCAAAGGATTTTCAAAAAAGATTAATGGAAGACTATCTATAATACCTGGTACTGTTCTAATATCAGTTACTCTATATGCAATATTCTTCTAATCAAACTCATACCCTTTAAGAAAGCCGCAAATTTTATGCGACTTTTTTTACAATTTATATAGAAGTCGTTATATTTATATTTTTCCATATCATTCAGCATCTTTATATTTCACTGTGCATGTACTATTACTATCGGTTATTGTAGTAGACTCTAAAACAGCTTTTACGCGATTCCAAACTTCCGTTGTTTCGACCAATTTTCTTTTGTAAAACTCCCTTAAGTTTACATTGGGTTCCTTTTCAATCCTATCCATATCGCATTTTATTTGTGTCAAAAGAGCATTGTAACAATGCATTGCATCAAAATAACTTATCTCAATTACGGAATCTTTCATAATGTCAGCTCCTTATTTACTTAATATTGGAATTTACAACTATATTATATCCAAGAAATAGGCAATAGTATATAAAATTTTTAGAAATCATGGTAAAGAAATTCAATAAACTTAGGAGTTTTCCTTTCTCCACAAAAAAAGCCGCGTTTATCGCGGCAAGCCTAAATATGATTTGTGAATAAGAAAAGGGGTTATGTTTAAATAAATCAATTAACTAAATTATTTATGCATCCATGGTCTAGGTCTATGGTAATAAGGATAGTAAGGATAATAAGGATAAGGGTAATATGGATAGTATGGATAGTATGGATAGTATGGATAGTATGGATAGTATGGATAGTATGGATAGTAATGTCCTTGTCCACCATGATAACCATGATAACCATGATCATAACCACCAGGTCTAGGGCTGCGTATTTCGCCGTCAGTATCATCCTCATCTCGTGTTACTTTAGCTTGGCCATAAGACACCGTCTCAGGATTCATATTCATTCCTTGCATCATATAAGGGCAGCCACACATACTTGGCATTGAATTCATGTAAGGACAACACATGCTTTCTCCATATTGCCAGCTTTCATTAGAACGATCATCTTCAGAGTGCTCATCTTTTCTAACTTCTTTATTTGTACCCATTAAATCCTCCAGAATAATTTTTTCTTTACATTATATTCATATAAACTAGAAATGTTACTTAAATTGCTATTTTATTTGAAGGTAAATGGCAAAATATTTATAGTATAAGTTGATAAATATTTTAATAAGGGAGAAAGGCTATGGAGCTTTTCAGGCCCTTGTTTTTTATTGCAAAAATAAAAAAACCGCATAATATCTACGGCTTTTCAAGGAGTATTTAAATAAATATAAAGAGCACTTACTTTTTTAAGTATTACCTATGTTGTTTTTTTTATTCAGTAATGAAATAAAAATTCTAGCTTTAGGAAAACTTTGTATAAACGAGTTAAAAAATGCTGGTGCTTCTCAAAGAAAAATATATTTTTTATTCAAAAGGTAATAATTACAAATTTTGCAATTATAATATTAGTGATATTTGTAATTATTGAGGTGTTTTTTATAGGATATTTTAAAAAGGCTAACGAATATTATAGTAAACAAGATTATAAAAGAGCTATTGCAATTTATAGTAAAGCGGTTAAGAATAATGATAATGAAATTGCAGCAATGCACAACATTGCACTATGCCATATTAAGCAAAAAAAATATAATAAAGCTATTCCATTACTAAAAATTACTGCCGCCAAAAATCCCACAGGGAACTACTTTTTTAATTTGGCTTATGCGTATGTAATGGTAAAAAACTTTAAAAAAGCTCTTATATACTTTAATAAAGCTTGGTCCCTATCTCCAAGTAATAAGCACTGCGAAGTAATGATTAATTATATTTTAAGAAAATATAGAAAAGGTGGGAGCGTAGACAAGTATGTATAAATCAATAAAAAACTAGAATTATGTAAAATTCAAAGATGTTTTAAAGGCACGGCGTTCAATCTAATTGTCTTAATTATTCTCTCTTTTTCGAAAATTAAGGTCAAATTTTATTTGTCACTTCATATAGTGATTGAATATTATGTTACGAGGGAGGGAAGTTTTATGATAGATTATAGTGATAAAAATAATAAAGATAGAGATAATATAGATAAAAATAATTCAAATCTTAAACCAAAGGATATTGTTATTCCATCTCCAGATTTAGTTTCTAAAACAAATAGATTTTACAAAATACCTGTATTTTTAAGCCATCCTACTAGTATAACTATGAATAATCTTCAAATCGAATTTTTGATTCGATTGATGGATGAATTAAAAAAAGAATTATTATTCCCTAGAACATTACCAAATACAGAACAATATCCTGAATCAACTATGACTAGTATTAGAAGAATGATCTTTTCCAGCTTTGGAATGGTAACCTTAAACCTAGCAAGAAAAAAGGTAAGAGTTATAGATACAAATGGGGCAAGTATATATAAAAATGATATAGGGCAAGAGTATTGGATAGGTTCTTACTTTTCATTTATTGAACCAGCAATGGCATATCAATATGGTCTTCCTCAATTATTTATTACTGAAAGTACTGCTTCAAATCAAGATGTTTATGAGTCTGGAGGCATATTACCATTTCGTGTTCTAGTTTGGGATTCTTCAAATGGCATTAATTATTTTTTTAACAGCATTGAATGGAAAGAAATGTTACAAAATTGGGCTGCAGAAGTCAGAAGTGGCTATTATATTCAAACACGACCACCGTTTGAATATACTGGAGAAAATCAATAATAAGTATTTAAAATATTAACAATAAAAACCGAACAATTTTTAAAGGCACCATATAATTCAAGGATGAATTATATGGTGCCTTTACATCGAATTTTAACTAAAATGCTCAATAATAATAAATTCAATAATAATTTAAAGATAATAGAATAATAATGACAGAATAGTCATATTATAATAATTGTCCTAAGACATTAGATATTGGAGGAAATTTCTTTTATAAATAGTAGCGCTATTTTTGTTTAAAACAGGCGTACAAAATTGATAGGAAGAGTTTATTATTAATTCAAAGATGGAGGAGTTTATATTGAAAGGTTTAAGAAAATATGGAGATATGTTTACTAGATTAAATAATGAAATACATGAAGATATTAAAACTAAAACAGGTGATGAATTAAAGGAGATAGAAAATGAAGCAAAAGCTGCAAATCTAATTAATTCTGGTTGGGCTGAATGGAAGGTTTCAAAGATTGTATTAGGGTATATATTCTACGAAAAGAGAAGAAGGCAAAAAGGTTAAAATTATATTTTTATTATTACTACCATAAATATAGTACAAAATACGTATATATATATGGGGAGTGATAAAATGAGAATAAATCCAATAGCTGAATACAGTAAATATAACGAACACAGGGAACTTGTTGATAAGCGTAACCATAAACAAACTAAACGAAATGATAAATGCGCAAAGTTATCATTCTCTGAGGTTCTCAAACGTGCAAATCAAAATTTATATTCAAAATGATTTTGGATAAAGCGGTTGGCTAAGTGCTAGCTGCTTTTTTTATTAAATGATAGGCTGAGTTCACTACGAACTATATGAATAAAAGAAAAATGGCAGGATTCAGAAGGTATATAAAAATTATTTAAAAAAATTCACCAATTTATCTCAAAAGAATAAATTGTTAATAAAGGAATTATTAATGGAGGTTCTGTTAGAGATTAATTAATATACTTCATAATTATTTAACGGCAATAACATAATAATGACATAATAGTTATTTATAATAAAATTGTCCTAAGATATTGAATCTTAGAGAAATTCTTTATAGATGGGGTACTTATTAATACAATAAGGCCCCATTGCCTATGCAGCAAATCTCAAGTGTACAGAAAAAAGTGTGCTTAATCTCTTCTTATTTGTTCTAATATTTATTTAATATAAATATTAGTAATTTATATTAAATAAATATAATTATGAGAGGATGAATATGTGAAGAATATATACAAAAAGCTTTTTTTATCTTTAATACTTTTTATATTTATTATTTCCAGGGTTTATTCTATAATTGCATTGAATATACAGCAAAATAAAATTATAAAGAGAGCTAGAGATATGGTATGTGTGAAATGGACATCTCCACAGGATATGTCTATGTGGAATTCAAATGAAAAATTTCAAAAGGGTAAAATATATGAGGGAATTCCATATACAATGAGTACCAATCAGGTGAGAAACCCTAAGGAATTCTTAAAAGAAATAAGTGGTAAAAACAGTCTAGAGTTTATAGGGAACAATTGCGAGGGCCCTAATTATGGTAATGATTGTAGTGGCTTTGTAAGTGCTGCCTGGAATATACCAAGATGTACAACCCGTGATATAGAAAGATATACAAAACATATTAGCTTTGAGCAATTAAAGCCTGGAGATGCCTTACTAACAGATGACCATATAATATTATTTTTAAATTGGAATGAAGTAAATCACAGCAGCCTAACAGTATTTGAGCAAACGCCACCGAAGGCAAGAATGAAAACTTACTCAGTGACTTATTTGAAATCAAAAAACTATCAGCCAATTAGACTAAAATGATTTGAAAAATAAAAGCTTTGGAAATATAGCTTTTATTTTTTTGAAGAAGCATATAACAAAAAAAGCCGTCATAATGCGGCTTTCTCCAAAGGAGTAATCATAAATAAAAAATTTTAAAAAGGTTTAACAATAATAGTATTGCCATATTTAATAAATATACTCAATATTGTTCATAAAATTTAGAAATGAATAATAACTGAGTATGATGATGCTATTTTTACTCTGCTTTACAAGCACGTTTTAAAGTGGTATTCTTGTCATGAATTATTGACTGAAATATTTAGGAGATAGCACGTATGTGGAACTTTAAATTAAAATCAAATAAAAAATCTTTGATAATATTAGCTTCTATTTTTATTATATTTACAGCAAGTTATCTTTTTATATCAAAAGATGAGGGCTTTTACGACAAAACAATAGCAAAAATAGTATCTGTGGATGAAAAATCTTCTAATGTACAAGATATTAATGGTAAAATTGAGCAGATAAAAGATCAGAAAATTAAAGCAGTCATTATGAACGGTTCTTATAAGGGTGAAGAAATAGAGTTGCAGAATAAATCTTCATTTTCTCAAATAAATGATTTGGATTTAAAAGTTAATGATGAGGTTTTTGTAGATATAGTATCTTCAAAAATAATTGATTTTAAAAGAGATAATTATATGGGTTATATTACATTGATATTTGTATTATTAATCCTAATAGTTGGCGGATATAAGGGTCTTAGGTCTCTATGCAGTGTGATTATTAATATATGCATTTTTTTAGTATTGGTTGAAATGTTCCTATATGGATTCAATTTCACAGCAGCATCAATATTTGCAAGCATTTTATTTATTGTTTTATCTACTACTATAGTCTGTGGAATAAGCAGAAAAACTTTTTCTTCAATTATTAGTACGATAGCATGTACTTTTATGGCTATGTTAATATCTTTATTAGCTATTAAATTAAATAATTGGAACGGTATTCATTTTGAAGAAATGGAGTTTTTGATACATTCTCCAGAAAATATATTTCTTGTGGAAATACTTATAGGCACTCTTGGGGCAATAATGGATATTGCCATCACTATATCTTCATATGTAAAAGAAAGATGCGATATGAATCCCAATATTAAAACAAGAGAACTTATTAAGTCAGGAATGGAAATAGGAAAAGATATTATGGGGACCATGACAAATACTTTACTATTTGCTTATATTAGCGGCAGCATACCTATTATTTTACTACTATTAAAAAATAATTATCCTATTTCTTATATCATTAATACTAATATGTCGCTGGAATTTATACGTGCTATTACAGGAAGTATAGGAGTAGTTTTAAGCATACCCATTTCTATTTATATTTCAGTGCTATTTATGAAAAATAATAAGATTGGAGAAGTTTAAAAAATGAGTACATCCTTAATTTTGCTAATAATTCTATTTGCTTTAATGTTTATTATCGGCGGTAAACGAGGATTGAAATCATTTTTTACATTAATCTTTAACTTTTCAATTTTATTTGTAATGATTATATTAATCAGTTCTGGTTTTGACCCAATAAAAGTTACTATAATTTTCTCCGTATTAATTAGTATTATTACGTTATTTTATATTAATGGTGTAAATGTAAAGACTGTTTCATCTTTATTATCTGTAACCATCGTAATATTACTAACCTTAGTTTTAACCCACAAAATAGGAACCAATGCAAAAATCCAGGGATTTGGTAATGAACAATCAGAGATGCTGGCATTTCTTTCAGTTTATGTACAGCTTAACTTCAGTAAAATAGTGCTTTGCGAAGTTCTAATTGGGCTATTAGGAGCTATAATTGATGTTTCTATATCCATTTCCTCTTCTATGTATGAAATAATAAAAAGTAATCCAATTACAACGAAACAAAATTTATTCATCAGTGGCATGAATATGGGAAAAGATATCCTAGGAACTATGACAAATACTCTGCTTTTCGCTTACATAGGCGGGTTTATGACTTTAATAATTTACTTTAATGGACTGCACTATTCTTTTTCTAATATAATAAATGCAAAGGTATTTTGTTCAGAAGTTTTTCAGTCTTTATGCGGTGGAATAGGAATAGTTCTTATAATACCAATAACTTCATTTATAACCTCTGAAATATTATCCTCAAAAATGCTTTCCAAATTAATTTTTTTATGCAATAAGAGAATATAAATATGTAAATAATTACGATATATGTATAAATTTATATAATTGGGTATTTTTGTTTAATTACAAAATTATAGGATAAAATATGAAAATAGGTGGTGACTTATGGATAGACCTCTTATTTTTCATGCAATATCTGTTTTTATGGGCTCCCTGGCTTCCCTGATATTTTTTAATAATTTAGTTTTAGGTGCGGTTTTTTCTGCATCTTTTTTAGGTGTTTTTTATTTTACTAAAAGTAAAAAAGATTTTATGTTTGTATTAGTGTTTTTTATGCTTGGAATATTAAGCTTTAATTTATACTTTAATATAAAATTAAATGACAATGCAAAGATAAGAGTTGTGGATAAGAAGTATTATAACTTTATAGGAGATTACAAAGGTAGAAAAATAATATTAACAGGCAATGTTAAAGGTTTGGTAGAGGGCGAAAAAATTATTGCTAAAGGAAGCTTTAAAGCTGATAAAGATTATCAAAAGGGAATTGTTGGTTCATATTCAATAAACAGCTATTCTGTATGCAGTAGGGATTTAATTTCAGTTTTTTATAATATGAAAAGAAATATGTATTCCAATTTTAATTCAAGGCTTGGGGAAGAAAAATCTTCAATTTTGATGGCACTTTGTTTTGGAGATACAAGCTATTTGACAAATACGCAAATGAATGAATTTAACAGGCTTGGAGTAATTCATGCAATAAGTGTTTCAGGTTTTCATATGGCGGTTATTTATGGAGTTTTGGAAAAATTTATTGGGCTGAAAGCTGCACTTATAACATCCTTTTTATATGTGCTATTTACAGGTATACAGGCGGCTACGTTGAGGGCTTTCATAATGATATTTATTTTGAAACTGGCTAAATTTGCATATAAAAATTATGATAGTATATCTTCTATATCTTTTGCTGCTTTAATATTACTTGTAATTAAACCATACTATATTGGGGATATTGGATTTATGCTTTCATTTTTATCGACACTTGGTATAATACTTTATTACAAAAGGCTAACAAGATTTTTTTATAGGTTGCCCGAAAAGCTGAATGAAACAATAAGCATTAGCATAGGTGCGCAGCTTTTTTCACTTCCATATATAGCTTTTACGCTTCAACAGTTCAGCCCAGGGTTCATATTAGGAAACTTTATATTACTTCCTTTTTATTCTTTGCTTGTTTTAATGGGGAATGCAGCACTCTTATGCAGTTTTTTCAGCAGCCTATTCAATATTTTATGTAATTATATCTCTGTTGTTATGAACTCTTTAAATGGCGCAGATTACATATTGCTAAAGATATGCCCGCCGGTTATATATTTCAGCTATATTTATGGAGTGGCATTAATTTTAATATATATTAGTTTTATATTTTATAAAAAAGGCTTTAAGCTTGCGGTTTTCTATCCCATGTTTGTTATCGTATTTCTATATATTAGCAGCTTCAGTTTTTTTCCTGAGTTTTATTATACTAAGTTTGACAGCGGCAGCAGTATTTTTATTAATTACAAAAATCAATGTATAATGGTTTGTAATTATGATAATTCAAAGGTTACAAATATATATAAATTAAAGCAGGAACTTGGGGTAACAAAAGTAATATCAAATATAGAAGTGTGTACCCAGGTTAAAATAAGTGATAATATTAAAGTTAAAATATATCCATCTAGGAAAACAGAAGATTTTAACGATATGGAGATACTTGATGGGGATAAAGTTTATTTGATTAACAGTAAATCTGTTAATAAGTATTCGGATTTATATGTTATAATTTTTAATAGATTATTTCATTTGGCTTAGCTTTTTGGAGGTAAAAAATTGAAAAATAAGTATATTTTTTGTGGTATAGATGAACGTATTATTATGGAAAGTGTGAATTCCATAATCAAAAAAGAGGTAGATGAAAATTTTATGGACTTAAATTTATTTAAGTTTGACGGTAGTTCTATTGACAATTTTGAGGATGTTATAAATGCATGTCAGACCCTTCCTTTTATGAGTGAAAGGAAGGTTGTTTTAATAAGCAGAGCTAATTTTTTGGAAGACAGCAAAAGTGAGTACAGTAAATCCGGCGATGAAAAGATGTTTAAAATGTTCATGGAGTATATAGACAAGGTACCTTCCCACTGTATACTTATTGTTTACATGGTTTTTAAGAGCAAACGAGACAAGAGTACTGACAGGATAAAAAGGCTTGAAAAAAAGACAGAAGTAACAAAAATAGAGAAGGCCACAGGAGCAAAGCTTGAAGCAAAGGTTCAAGAACTCTTTAAATCCAGATCCAAAGAAATAGGGAAAATTGAACTAAAAGCATTTGTGAATAAAATGCAGGAAAACAGCTTGACCATAATTAATAACGAGGTTGAAAAATTATGTTGTTATGTTTCAGATAGGGAAATAAAAAGAGAGGATATTAACTATCTTTTTTTAGAAACCAGTGATGATGATATATTTGATCTAATAAATCCTCTGTCTCAGAGAAAGCCAAAAGATGCACTGAAAACCCTAGATGAGCTTTTGTTTAAAGGAGGAAAAGTTAATTACATACTAAATATGATAGAAAGACATTTTATTTTACTTTTAAAAATTAGGTTGTATCTTCAAAGCGGGAGAGATAAGGAATATATATCTAGAGAATTTAAATTGTCCCCTTACAGATATGATATCGTTCTAAACCAATGTAAAAAATTTACGGATAAACAACTTCAAAAGATAGTAGAACTATGTTTGGATTCGGAAAAAACGATGAAGACTTCCCCAACGGATGATAAAACAGAGCTGGAACTTCTTATTATAAATATAACAGCAATATAAATAAATAAGGCTTTACCAAATTGGTAAAGCCTTTTTATTATGCATTTAATGCATTTAATCTTGCAGCTAATCTTGACTTAGTTCTTGCTGCCTTATTACTATGTATAACTCCTTTGGAAGCTGCCATATCTAACGCTTTAGTAGCGGATACAAATGCAGTTTTACAAGTTTCGGAATTACCATCAGCAATTGCAGTCTCAAACTTCTTTATAGTAGTCTTTAAAGCAGATTTGATCATCTTGTTCCTTAAAGTCTTTGTTTCGATTACTTTTATTCTTTTTTGAGCTGATTTAATGTTTGCCATCTTTTCACCCCCTTGTTTTTTTATAAGGTCTCAGCAGCTTTGGGGAAATCTGCGTGATTTTACTTATTAACAAATGCAATTATAACATTAAATTTTGTGTACTTCAAGTGAAATATGTAAATAATATATTTTAATTAAATAAATTTTATCTCGAAAGGAGAATTTTTATGATCAATATAAGAACAGATTTAGCAGTTGAAGCCAGGGAAATATACAAAAAACAAAATGAAGAAACCCCTGGTGTGGAGGTAACAGAAAAAAATGATGATGATATAAAAACTACATTAGTAAGGGTAATAGATGATGAAGGTGAGAGGGCCATGGGAAAGCCTAAGGGGGAATATATAACAATAGATATGCCTAAATTTACCCATTATGACGGAGATACTATGGATCGTGTAAGTGTTGCTTTAGGTAAGGCTTTATCAGAAATTATTAATTTTGATAAAAGTATGACTGCACTGGTAGTGGGATTAGGCAACTGGAACATTACTCCGGATGCGCTGGGACCTAAAGTGGTTTCAAAATTAATGATTACTAGACATCTGAAACAGCTTATACCGGACCAAATAGATGAGGGAATAAGGCCTGTGTGTGCCATTGCTCCAGGTGTTTTGGGGCTTACAGGTATTGAAACCTCAGAAATAATAAAAGGAGTTGTAGATAAAATAAAACCAAATTTAATAATATGCATAGATGCACTTGCTTCAAGGAAACTGGATAGGGTAAATACCACCATACAGATAGGTAATACAGGAATATCACCAGGATCAGGAGTTCAAAATAAGAGGATGGAGCTTAGCGAAAAAACCTTAGGGGTTCCGGTTATTGCCATTGGAGTTCCTACGGTGGTGGATGCTGCAACAATGGCAAATGACACAATTGATATGGTAATAGATGATATGATAGAGAATTCTGATCGTTCTAAAGGATTTTATTCTATGCTTAAATCTATTGACAAGGATGAAAAACAAAAAATGATTCATGAAATATTGAATCCTTATGTTGGAGATTTGATGGTTACTCCAAAAGAGGTAGATCTTGTTATGGATTCCATATCTAAAGTGATAGCCAATGGTATAAATATTTCCCTTCAGCCTGCACTGGAGTTAGAAGATATTAACAGATTCATGAATTAGATTAAATCCCCTCTCATATAATTAGATATATTGATTATATATTTTTTACATGAGAGGGGAAAAAATGAGGTATATAAATATTTTAAGTAAAAAAAAGTGGATTTTTATTATTTTATTTTTCGTTTTAATACTCTTTCCATATGCTGCTAGAGCAAATGTAATTGGCAATAGTAGTAATCTTTTTTATGTCGAGCTCGTAAATTATACTTTCCCAATGATAAAGGTAACATCTTTTAATGAAGAAGATATAGCAGAAAATAGTTTTTCATTATCCAAGGAAATATTAGACTTTACAGGATTAGATATAAAAAGTCCATTGTCCTTAGTAGGAAAGGAAGCTTCATATTTGGGAGCAGTAAATTATGATGATAAAAGTACTTATGATATTCAGTATTTTGACTTAAATGACAAACAGGTTGCCAAGGCTGGAGACAGTACAAATGCAAATACAGATATCAAAAATGTCAATGTTGTAAATCCTGATTTGAAAAAGAAACTTAATACATCAAAACCAGAGGTTTTAATATATCATACCCACACTACTGAAAGCTATCTTCCTGGGTCAGCAACAAATTTTGACGATACTCAAAATGTTGTAGCTGTGGGTGATGAGCTTGTGAATGAACTCCAAAACAATTACGGTATATCTGCAATAAATGACAGAACAGTACATAATGCCACGGCGTATACTCAAAGTTATGCAAGATCTGCTGTTACTTTTGACAATTATTTAAAAAAATATGGTGATTTTAAATTGATAATTGATCTTCATAGAGATTCTGGAAGCAATAAAAACGCATTTACACTAAATATTAATGGAGAAAGTGTAGCTAAAATTATGCTTGTTATGTCAAGAAAGAACCCTCATTTCAATAATAATATGGCATTGGCAAATAAGATGATTCAAAATTCTAATAAGCTATTCCCTGGATTTTGTAAAGGAGTATGCTACTATAATTACGGTACTAGATATTTTAATCAGGATAAGAGCAATAATGCAGTTTTAATTGAGGTGGGAGCAGATATAAATACTACTGCTGAAGCAAAGGCCTCATCCAAATATTTAGCAAGAATAATTGCAGAAAGTCTTAAATAATGAAAAATATTGAATAAAAAAACAAATAAAGGTACATCCTTATTAATAGATAAAATTGATTTAGGAGGTACTTTTTTATGGTGAAAAAGAGGTATTTCATAGTTATGATATTTTGTATTTCTTTTATTATTTTTGGTTTTTTAACGGTTAGCAGTAATCTGCCTAAATTTATTAAGGATAAGTCTAAGTTTAAAATAAATTTTTGTATATATCCTTTTAACTTCGAGTTTTACACAGATAAGTATTACATATACGCTAACAGCAAGGCTTTAACCAATATAAAGGATGATTCTAAAAAAATTATTAATAACTTTGAAGGAAAAATAACGGACGTTTTTAACCAGGTAGTTAAATAAAATTAATTTGTTTACTTTAATCATAATTATTGTTATGTTATAATTTACTATGATTGTTTAGATTTAAATGGGGGTTACGTATAATGCAGAGCGAAAGACAAAAACATATTAGAAATTTTTCTATTATTGCACATATTGATCACGGAAAGTCAACACTTGCAGATAGATTATTAGAAATGACAGGAACTCTTACCAAGAGGGAAATGGAAGAACAGGTTTTAGATAACATGGAACTTGAGAGAGAGAGAGGCATTACAATAAAATCTCAGGCTGCTAGATTGATATACAAAAGGGAAAATGGAGAAGAATATATTTTAAATCTTATAGATACTCCGGGACATGTGGATTTTAATTATGAGGTTTCAAGAAGCCTTGCTGCATGTGAAGGGGCTGTGCTTGTTGTGGATGCATCCCAGGGAATACAGGCTCAGACACTGGCAAACTGTTACCTGGCACTTGATAATAACCTTGAGATAGTTCCGGTTATAAATAAGATTGACTTGCCTAGCGCAAGACCCGAGGAAATAAAAAAGGAAATAGAGGATATAATTGGAATTGATGCAAGCTATGCTCCTTTGGTTTCTGCAAAAACCGGGATTAACATTGAAGCTGTTATTGAAGCAGTAATTGAATATGTTCCAGCGCCAACAGGAGATGAAAATGAATCACTTAAGGCGCTGATTTTTGATTCCTGCTATGACAGCTACAAAGGTGTAGTTAGTTATATAAGGGTTATGGAAGGAAGCATAAGACCTGGTTCAAGCATAAAATTCATGGCTACAGGAAAGATTTATGAGGTTACAGAGGTAGGAGTCTTTGTGCCACAGTACCTTCCTGTGGAGGAACTTAAAGCAGGAGATGTGGGATATTTTACAGCATCAATAAAAATAGTCAGAGATGCCAGGGTTGGCGACACAATAACTGATTCTAAAAATCCTACAAAAGAAGCACTTCATGGATATAGACCGGCTATCTCCATGGTGTACAGCGGTATTTATCCTGTGGACGGCGCTAAATATGGGGAACTTAAGGACTCCTTGGAAAGACTTCAGGTAAATGATGCTTCACTTTCATTTGAACCGGAAACATCTATAGCTTTAGGTTTTGGATTCAGATGCGGATTTTTAGGGCTTCTGCATATGGAGATAATTCAAGAGAGAATAGAAAGGGAATTCAATTTAGATATTATAACTACAGCACCTTCTGTTATATATAAAATTACAAAAACAGATAATACGGTTATCGATCTTACAAACCCTACTAATTTGCCGCAGCCTACTGAAATAAAAGCTATGGAAGAGCCTATAGTTAAGGCATCAATAATAACTCCTTCGGAATACGTAGGTGCGGTTATGGAATTGTCACAAAACAGACGTGGTACATTCAAAGATATGCAGTACATAGAGGAAACAAGAGTAGTACTTAATTATGAAATTCCACTAAATGAAATAATATATGACTTTTTTGATGTGCTGAAATCAAGAACTAAAGGCTATGCATCATTGGATTATGAACTGCATGGATATAAGCAGGCAAATCTTGTTAAGCTGGACACATTGCTAAACGGAGACATTGTGGATGCTCTTTCTATGATCGTGCCTGAAGAGAGAGCCTATGAAAGAGGAAGACGTATTGCAGAAAAGCTTAAGGAAATAATTCCAAGACAAATGTTTGAAATCCCTATTCAGGCGGCTGTTGGTGGAAAGGTTATAGCCCGCGAAACTGTAAAAGCTATGCGAAAAGATGTTTTGGCGAAATGTTATGGTGGAGATATAACAAGAAAGAAGAAACTGCTAGAGAAACAAAAAGAAGGAAAGAAGAGAATGAGACAAGTAGGAAGTGTAGAGGTGCCCCAGGAAGCATTTATGGCGGTACTTAAGACAGAGGATTAAAATGGAAAGAGGATTGTATATTCATATTCCATTTTGCAAACGCAAATGTCTTTATTGCGATTTTTGTTCCTTTAGCGGAAGCGAAAATTTAATGATGGATTATTCCATGTCCTTGGCTAAAGAGATATGTGATATAGGGGAATGTAAAATAAAGACTATATTTATAGGTGGGGGCACTCCCACCTATTTATCTTGTGAGGCTTGGGAAATAATTGGAAAAAGCGTCAAAAATTTAAATAAATCTAGAGAACTTGAATTTACTGTAGAGGGAAATCCGGGAACTTTAAGTTATGAAAAATTAAAATTTTTAAAATCCTTAGGAGTAAACAGATTAAGTATAGGACTTCAAGCAGTTCAAAACGATCTTTTAAAAAGGTTAGGAAGAATACACACCTATGAAGAATTTCTTGAAGGATATAATATGGCAAGAGCTATGGGCTTTAAAAATATAAATGTAGATCTGATGTTTGGACTTCCAAATCAATCCTTGGATGACTGGAAGGATACATTGAATACAATTGTAAAACTAAATCCTGAACATATTTCTGCCTATAGTTTAATAATCGAAGAAGGCACTGAGTTTTATCAAAGCTTTAATGAAGGCAGACTGTTGCTTCCTAGTGAGGATGAAGAAAGGGATATGTATAGATTTACTTTGGATTATCTGAAAAGCAAAGGATATGAGCATTATGAGATATCCAATTTTTCAAAACCCGGTAAAGAATCCAGACATAATTTACTGTATTGGGATTTAGACGAGTATATTGGATGTGGAGCAGGAGCTCATTCTTATGTAGATGGAAAAAGATACAGTAATGAAAATTCAATAGATAAATATATAAATAGAGCAGTCAATCATGCAGATATTCATTTAAATACATTACATGATACTATGGAAGAGTTTATGTTTATGGGATTAAGAAAAATAGAGGGTATATCTATTAATAAATTTAACAAAAAATTTAAATCAAATATTTTTGAAGTGTATGGCGATGTAATTAATAAATATCTTAAAACCGGGCTTATGAGCAGAGATGGGGACAAAATCAAGCTTACAGACAGGGGTATAGAAATTTCAAATTCGGTAATGTGTGAATTCATGTTTTGAAAATTGGAGAAAACTGAAATAAAATAATGAAATACTTATGTAATTCATTATAATTAATATATTTAGCGAATTACTGTAGATTATGGCGTTTTATACATAGTTGACAAATAAAAACAAGAGTGATATTTTTTAATCATGGTGATTAGCACTCAACAAAGACGAGTGCTAATAATAAGGTGGTGATATGGAAATGGATGTTAGAAAAATAAAAATTCTTCAGGCAATTATTAATGATTATATAAATACAGGTGAGCCTGTTGGGTCCAGGACCATAGCAAAAAAGTATGATCTTGGTATTAGCTCAGCTACAATAAGAAATGAAATGGCAGATTTAGAGGAAATGGGATACTTAGAACAGCTTCATAGTTCCTCTGGAAGAAAACCATCGGACAAAGGTTATAGATTATATGTAGATAAGCTTATGACACATCATGATTTGACAGATGAAGAAGAATATATAATCAAAACAAAAATTTTAGATTCTGCTTTATTTGAAATGGACAGATTGCTTAGGCAGGCAACAATTTTAGTGTCTGATCTTACAAGACTGACATGCATTGTTAATCCTCCATCTGCTAGAAAAAGCTCTATAAGGTCACTGCAGCTTGTTAGTGTTGATGAAAATCAGATGCTGCTCATAGTTATAACAAATAATGGGATAATAAAAAATAATATAATAAAAGTTAATAGTTTTGTGGATTATGGGACAATATTAAAGTTAAATAATATTCTAAATTTGAGATTGAAGAATTTAACTGTTGAAGAGATTAATTTAGAAGTAATAAATAATTTGAAAACAGATCTATTTGGATATGAAGACATTTTTAATGCGGTTATTCCAATTTTATATGAAAGTTTAAATAAGGCAGATTCTTCAGAGGCTTATGCTGAAGGCGCAGAAAATATATTTAACTATCCTGAATATAACGATATAGAAAAGGCCAAGGAATTTTTAACACTTCTTTCAAACAAAGATAAGTTAAAAGGGCTGCTTAATGACGGTTCCAACATTTCCATAAGAATTGGAAATGAAAACTATATTGATGGTGCAAGAGACTGCAGCGTTATTACCGCAGTTTATAGTATGCACAATAAGCCGCTTGGTTCAATAGGTGTTATTGGACCCACCAGAATTCATTATTCAAAGGTAATTTCAATATTAGACAAAATAGTTCAAGAGATAAACGAAAGTATTACTCACGGCTATTTTGATGATAGATAAATTTATAACTAGATTGGAGGAACATTTGCATGTGTGATAACAAAGATGTTAATTTGGAAGATGTGGAAGATGTGGAAGATGTGGAAGATGTGGAAGAGATGAATTCACAAGAAGAAATTCAGATTGATCCCATGGAAGAATGCAAAAAACAATTGGAAGAAACAAATTCAGAAAACATCAAATTAACAGATGAGGTAATTAAATTAAGAAATGAATTAGAAACATTAAAAGAGAGATTTTCTAGGACTGTTGCAGAATATGAAAACTATAGAAAGAGAACTGCAAAAGAAAAGGAAGGAATTTATACTGCTGCCTGTGAGGATATTCTAAAGGAAATCCTGCCGGTATTAGACAATCTAGAGAGAGCCTGCCAGGTAGAAAGCAGTGTGGAAGACCTAAAAAAAGGAGTGGATATGACTGTTAAACAGTTTACCGGAGCCTTAGAGAAGCTTCAGGTTGAGATTATTCCAACAGATAATGGCTTTGACCCTAACTTTCATAATGCAGTTATGCATGTGGAAGATGAAGAATATGATAAAAATGTAGTAGTAGAAGTTTTTCAAAAGGGATATAAAAGAGGCGAAAAAGTATTAAGGTGCAGCATGGTTAAGGTTGCAAATTAAATAACAATTTATTTAAATTTAGGAGGGAAATTAAATGTCAAAAGTTATAGGTATTGATTTAGGTACAACAAATTCATGTTTTGCTGTTATGGAGGGTGGAGACCCTGTTGTTATTTCAAATTCAGAAGGTGCGAGAACAACACCATCAGTAGTTTCATTCCAGGCTAGTGGTGAAAGACTTGTAGGTCAGGTTGCAAAAAGACAGGCAATTACAAATCCAGACAGAACAATTTCATCAATAAAGAGACATATGGGAACAAACTTTAAAGTAACTATCGATGGAAAGGATCATACACCTCAAGAAATATCCGCTATGGTTCTTCAAAAAATCAAAGCTGATGCAGAGGCATATCTTGGAGAAAAAGTAACTCAGGCGGTAATTACTGTACCAGCATATTTTAATGACAGCCAAAGACAGGCTACAAAGGATGCAGGTAAAATTGCAGGCTTAGAAGTTTTGAGAATAATAAACGAACCAACAGCTGCTTCTCTTGCTTATGGTATGGATAAAATGAATGTTAACCAGAAAATTTTAGTATATGACCTTGGAGGCGGTACATTTGACGTATCCATACTTGAACTTGGAGATGGAGTTTTCGAAGTAAAATCAACAAATGGTAACACTAAACTAGGTGGAGACGACTTTGACAATAAAGTAATGAATTATATTGCAGATACATTTAAAGCTGAAAATGGAATAGATTTAAGAAATGACAAGATGGCGCTTCAAAGATTAAAGGAAGCTGCAGAAAAAGCTAAAATAGAGCTTTCATCATCCATGCAGACAAGTATAAATCTTCCATTTGTAACAGCTGATGCTACTGGTCCAAAACATATAGATATGAATTTATCCAGAGCAAAATTCAATGAATTAACTCATGATCTTGTAGATGCTACAATAGAACCAATGAAGAAAGCGCTAAGTGATGCTGGGCTTTCATTAAATGAAATAGATAAGGTAATACTTGTAGGAGGATCTACAAGAACTCCAGCAGTTCAGGATGCAGTTAAAAACTTTACAGGAAAAGAACCATCCAAGGGAGTAAACCCTGATGAATGTGTTGCTGTAGGTGCAGCTATACAAGCAGGAGTTTTAACAGGAGATGTTAAAGATGTTCTTCTTCTTGATGTAACTCCTCTAACACTTGGAATTGAAACTTATGGCGGTATTGCTACTCCTTTAATTGAAAGAAATACTACAATACCAACTAAAAAGAGCCAGACATTCTCCACTGCTGCAGATGGTCAGACTTCTGTTGAAATTCATGTAGTTCAAGGTGAAAGACAGATGGCTGCAGACAATAAGACTTTGGGAAGATTTACACTATCAGGAATTGCACCTGCACCAAGAGGAGTTCCACAAATAGAGGTTACTTTTGACATAGATGCAAATGGTATAGTAAATGTATCCGCAAAGGATAAGGGAACAGGAAAAGAAGCAAATATTACAATAACAGCATCCACAAATTTAAGCGATGATGAAATTGATAAGGCAGTAAAAGATGCAGAAAAATTTGCAGAAGCAGATAAAAAGAGAAAAGAATCAATAGAAACTAAAAACAATGCAGATCAGGTTGTTTACCAAACTGAAAAGACATTGAAGGATCTTGGAGATAAGGTTTCTGCTGAAGATAAAGCAAATATTGAAGAAAAAATAAAGGCAGTCAATGCAGTAAAAGATGGAGAAGATTTAGATGCAATAAAGAAAGCTACAGAGGACCTTACTCAAGCATTCTATGCAGTATCATCAAAGATTTACCAAGCTGATGCCAATGCACAAGAAGCTGAAGGTGCAGCAGGTGCAGGAAATAATACAGCACAGGATGATAATGTTGTAGATGCAGATTATAAGGTAGATGACGATAAATAGTTTTACAAAGTTGCTTTATGTAGTGTATAATATATAGCTGTGATGATTAAGGGATGAGTATACTGCTCCTCCCTTAATTTAAGTAAATTGAGGTGGTGAAATAACAGGATGGCAAAAAAAGATTTCTACGAAGTACTCGGACTTGAAAAAGGTGCCAGCGAAGATGAAATTAAAAAGGCCTTTAGAAAGTTAGCAATAAAATACCATCCAGATAAAAATCAGGGTGATAAGGAAGCAGAAGAAAAGTTTAAAGAGCTTAATGAGGCATACCAAGTGCTTTCTGACCCTCAAAAGAAAGCTCAGTATGATCAGTTTGGGCATACTGATTTTGGGGCTGGTGGCTTTGATGGCGGATTTAATGGAGCAGGCTTTGATTTTTCTGATTTTGGTGGTTTTGGAGATATATTTGATTCTTTCTTTGGCGGAGGCGGAAGTGGCAGAAGAAGAAGAAATGGACCTGAAAAGGGTTCTGATTTAGAATATACAATAACACTTACTTTTGAAGAAGCGGTATTTGGGGTTGAAAAAGAAATTTCAATCACAAGAAGTGAAAAATGCGAAAGCTGCAGCGGAACCGGTGCTAAGTCAGGTACACATCCTAAGACATGTGATAAGTGCGGTGGAACAGGGCAGATAAAAGTTCAGAGAAATACTCCCCTTGGAAGCTTTGTTAGCATGAATACATGCGATAAGTGTGGTGGAAAGGGTACTATAATATCCGATCCTTGTCCTGAGTGCAGAGGAGCCGGTAAAATAAGAAAGAATAGAAAGATAAAAGTAAGCATTCCGGCAGGAGTGGATACAGGTAATGTGATTCCAATAAGGAACCAAGGTGAACATGGTTCTAATGGAGGACCTTCTGGAGATCTATATATCAATATCAGAGTAACTCCGCATGCTGTATTTAAAAGAAAGGGTTTTGACATCTATATTGACTCTCATATCAGTTTTTCAAAGGCAACGGTAGGTGTTGAATTAAAAGTACCTACTGTAGACGGAGATGTAAAATACAATATACCAGCTGGGACTCAGCCTGGTACTGTATTCAGATTGAAGGGTAAGGGTGTTCCTAGAGTAAACGGTCATGGCAGAGGGGATGAATATGTAAATGTTATTGTAGACATCCCTAAATCACTGAATGCTAAACAAAAAGAAGCATTATTTATGTATATGGAAGCAAGTGGAGAAATTTCAGAGGAAGACGGCAGCAAGAAATCTTTTATGGGCAAAATAAAGGATAGTTTCAAATAGTACAGACTTTGTTTCTCTTATGGGGAACAAAGTCTTTTTTCAAAAATAAGGAGGAAATTTATGGATAAGGAATGGCTTGAAGTTACTTTTGTTACCAGCAGTGAAGCTGTGGAAGCTGTAAGTGGAATTCTCTACAACACAAATGTTAAGGGAGTTTCTATTGAAGACCCTGAAGATGTTGAATTCAAAAAAAAGCATCCAGGAGACTGGGACTATTTTGACGAAACACTTCTTGAGATAAAAGATGGCGCAATAATAAAGGGCTACTATAAAGAGGATGAAAAATTCCAGGAGTACATAGATTATATCAGAGAAAGCTTTGAAAAAATAAGTGACTATGGTATAGACAAGGGAAAAGGATTAATAACAGTAAGCAAGGTAAATGAAGAAGATTGGGAAAACAATTGGAAAAAATATTATAAGCCGGTGAAAGTCGGAGAAAAAATTGTTGTTAAGCCTATATGGGAAGAATATAAAAGTGAAAAGGGTGACATAGTAGTAGAGCTTGATCCTGGCATGGCCTTTGGTACAGGAACTCATGAAACCACCAGGATGTGCATTAAAGCTCTCGAAAAGTATGTTAAGAAGGATTCTACAGTATTTGACATTGGTACTGGATCGGGTATTTTAGCAATTACCGCTGCAAAGCTAGAAGCAGCTAAAGTAGTGGGTGTTGATTTAGATCCTGTGGCAGTTACCTCTGCAAAAGAAAATGTAAAATATAACAGTATTGATAACATAGAGATCCTTTATGGAAACCTTTTGGACGTGGTTCAGGGTAAGGCAGATATTATTGTAGCTAATATTATAGCAGATGTAATAATATTTCTTGTGGAAGATGTGAAGAAGTGTATAAACAAAGGTGGATATTTTATATCTTCAGGAATAATAAACGCCAGAAAAGATGATGTTGTAAATAAATTAAACCAATCTGGATTTGAAATCCAAGAAGTAAATGTTGATGGTGAGTGGGTTTCAGTAGTTGCAAAATATAATGGGGAGTGTGCTTAATGCATAAATTCTTTATTTCAAAACAAAATATTAATGGAGATTCAGCAATTATTGAAGGAGAAGATGTTAAACACATTTATAAGGTGCTTAGGTTAGAGGAAGGTACTCAAATCAGTATTAATAATTGTGACGGAGTGGAATATCTGGCAGAAATTATTGATATTAACAAAAAAGAAGTAAAGGCAAGAATATTAAGTGAACTTCAAACTAACAATGAAAGCCCTATCGATGTTTATTTATTTCAAGGGCTTCCAAAATCTCAGAAGATGGATTTGATTGTTCAAAAATCTACTGAATTAGGTGTCAAGGAAATTACTCCTGTTATTACTGAGAGAGTTGTTGTAAAAAATGAAATAGGTGAATTTAAAAAAATGGATAGATGGATCAGGATTGCACTTGAAGCTTGCAAGCAGAGTAAAAGAACCATGATTCCAAAGGTAAATGAGCCTATTGAATTTTATCACTTACTGGATTTATTAGAAAATATGGATTTAATTCTGGTGCCTTATGAAAATGAAGATGGAAATGGACTCAAAAAAGTTTGCAGCAATGTAAACAAGGGCTCTATAAAGAAAGTGGCTATAATAATAGGACCAGAGGGAGGTTTTGAGGAATCCGAAATAGATGTTTTAAAAAAGTATAATGCGGAAATAATTACATTAGGTCCGAGAATATTAAGAACTGAAACTGCAGGTTTTGTATGTGCTTCCTTAATTATGTATGAACTCGGAGATTTGGGAGGGTTATATTAATGAAAGCTGCATTTGCAACTTTAGGCTGCAGGGTAAATCAATATGAAACAGAAGCAATGATTGAAAAGTTCAAAAGAGAAGGCTATGAAGTTGTGGATTTTGAATGTTTTTCCGATGTGTATGTAATAAACACATGTACAGTTACTAATATGGGAGATAAGAAATCCAGACAGATGATAAACAGGGCAAAGAGAGAAAACAGTGACGCAGTTATTGCCGTAGTTGGATGCTATTCTCAGATTAAGCCTGAAGAAGTATCATTAATAAATGGAGTAGACGTGGTACTAGGTACAAGAAATAAAGGCGATATTGTGTACTGGGTAAACAGGGCAAGAGAAGAACATAAAAAAATAGTAGAAGTTTCTGATGTTCTTAAAAACAATACTTTTGAGAATTTGAATGTGGAAGAATACAGAGACAGAACCAGGGCATTTGTAAAAATTCAGGATGGTTGCAACAGGTTTTGTTCTTACTGTCTCATTCCTTATGCAAGAGGAGCAGTTTGCAGTAAAGAACCTGATAAGGTTATAAATGAAGTTAAGAAGCTTGCAGAGCATGGCTTTAAAGAAGTGGTGTTAACCGGAATACATATTGCATCTTATGGTATGGAGCTTAAAGACTCTTGGGATCTTCTTAGATTATTAAAAGAAATAGATAAAATTCCTGGAATTCAAAGAATAAGAATAGGTTCAATTGATCCTCAGTTTTTTAAGAATAATGTTATTGATGAAATTTCAAAATTAGAAAAACTTTGTGCTCACTTTCACCTTTCACTACAAAGCGGATGTGATGAAACACTTAAGAGGATGAATAGAAAATACACCACGAAGGAATATAGTGATATTGTGAAGTGTTTAAGAGAAAAAATAAAGAATGTGTCAATAACTACAGACATAATTGTGGGTTTCCCGGGTGAGACTGTAGAAGAATTTAACTCCACTTATGAATTCTTGAAAGAAATCGAGCTTTCAAAAATGCATATTTTTAAGTTTAGTCCAAGGAAAGGCACAAAAGCATATCTCATGAAAAATGACGTTGACGGCAATGTAAAAGATGAGAGAAGCAAAAAACTTATAGCACTTGATATGGAATTAGAAAAGAAATTTAGTTTAAAATATTTAGATAAAGAATTATTAGTATTGTATGAAAAGAAAATAAATGGTGATGACGAACTCTATGAGGGATATACTGATAATTATATTAAAGTTGTTTCAAAATCTGATAGAGATATTGAAGGGCAGATAGTTAAAACAAAAATCTGTGAACATAAACTGGAAGCTTTAATAGGTTTTTTGTTAACATAATATAAATATTTCTAAAAGTAGAAGGAAATTTATTCTTTCTATTGAATATTAATGATTTAAGGGAGGTGAAATTATGGATGATTGTTTATTCTGTAAAATAATAAAAGGCGAAATACCTTGCACAAAGGTTTATGAAGATGACAAGGCATTTAGCTTTAAGGATATTGCCCCAGGAGCTCCGATTCATGTTTTAATAGTACCTAAAAAACATATTTCAAGTCTTAACGAAATAACTGAGGAAGACTCAGAGTTAATTTCTCATATATTTATTGTGATAAAAAAGTTAGCTAAGGAATTAGGTGTATCAGAATCAGGCTATAGGGTTGTATCAAACTGTGGAGAGGATGGAGGACAAAGCGTTTCTCACATACATTTCCACTTACTTGGAGGAAGAACTCTGCAGTGGCCTCCAGGTTAATAATTATCAATTTTATGCATGATGAAATTGTTGACAGTGTATTGTAGATTATTGTATAATAGACTATGTGCTATGTGACCCACATTGGCTGCGTTTAATTTTTTTTGAATTAAAGTGAGCTAGCGGAGGGAGGGATAAAATATGTCAGAAATAAAAGTTGGAGAAAACGAAACATTAGAGAGTGCACTGAGAAGATTTAAAAGAAAATGTGCAAGAGCTGGTGTTCTATCAGAAGTTAGAAAAAGAGAGCATTATGAAAAACCAAGCGTAAAGAGGAAGAAAAAATCTGAAGCTGCTAGAAAGAGAAAATTTAAATAGAATTCTTTGAAAGAAGGTAACCAAAATGACTCTTAAAGAAAGATTGCAAGAGGATTGGAAAATTGCTTTAAAGTCAAAGGATAAGTTTAAAGCAGAAACAGTGAGTATGGCAAGAGCTGCTGTATTGTTAGTTGAAAAAACTAATGGAATTAAGCTTGACGATGAACAGATTATTGAAATTTTGGCTAAGGAAGTCAAGCAGAGGCGTGAGGCTATGCTGGAATTTGAAAAAGGCAAAAGACAGGATTTAGTTGATCAAACTAAAGCAGAGATAGAAATTTTGTTAAATTACCTTCCTCAGCAGTTAAGTGAAAATGAAATTTCCGATATTGTTCGTCAAGCGGTTGATGAAGTGGGAGCAAATAGCATCAAGGACATGAAAAAAGTTATGGCAATTGTTTCGCCTAAAACAAAAGGGCGTGCAGATGGCAAAATTGTAGGACAATTTATAAAAGATATTTTAAATAAATAAAAGATTGAGTTTTACTCAATCTTTTTTTATTGTAATTTATTCGGATTCCTGTTCATAAATTAGTATGAAAGTATTAATTGAGGTGTTTTATGGGGGATATGATATACAGGTCAAAACAAGCAATTGCAGGGGCCTTGGATCTGCCGGAAGATGTGATTTTAAACAAGCCAAAGATTATAGTTACCGGAGAGGATGAAGTTATAATTGAAAATCATAAGGGTATTGTGCTTTTCCAGGATTGCATGGTCAAGATTAATTCAGGAGTAGGGTTGATTACTATAAATGGCACAGGGTTTGAAATACTATTTATGGGTGGAAGCACCATAACAATAGCGGGGAAATTTAAATCACTTATTTATGAAGGAATTTAATATATTTAATAGATTTAATGGTTTCGTTACATTAGAAATAAAATCCCTTATGCCTGAAAAATTCGTTAATCTATTGTGGAAAAATGGTGTTCATATTAAAAATATAAAAAAGATTGATATATCCACCATGATTCTCGAACTACACTTAAATGATTATAAAATGGTGGACAAAATATCTAAGATAACAAATACAAAAGTAAAGATAATAGATAGAAGAGGTGCCGCTTTTTTAATAATAAAGTTCAGAAGGAGAATTGCATTTTTAATTGGTTTGTGTTTGTTTGTAGGTATACTATATTTCTTATCTACATTTATCTGGGGTATAGAGATCACTGGAGACAAGACACTTTCACCTTATGAGCTAAGACAGCAGCTAAGTAGTTTAGGCATTAAGACAGGTATCAGAAAAAACAGCATCAACGTTTATGATTTAGAAGAAAAATTGGTTAAAAATAATGAAAACATTATGTGGGTTAGGATTAGAATAGAGGGATCGAAACTAACAGTAACTGCAGCTGAAAGGCAGTCTCCACCTTTAGTTGTAACAAACACAGAACCCTGCAATTTAATAGCAAATAAGGATGGTCAGGTAGTTAGGGTTTATACAAAAGCAGGAGTAGCAGTGGTTAAACCTGAGGATATAGTAAAAAAAGGTCAAATTCTTGTAAAGGGAGAGACTGTTCATTCTGAAGGCAGCGTTATATGCAGGACATTTTATGAAAAAATAAAAGATGTAAAAATGGAAGATATTAAAAGAGAAAGAACAGGAAACAAGGTTTTCAGCATTTACATTAATGTTGGTAATACAAAACTATATTTAAAAAAATGTACAAATAATTATACAAAATATGATAAAATAGAGGTTAATAAATCATTTATTCACATAGAGAATTATTATGAAGTTAAAGAAACTACAATAAAGAAGGATTCTAAAAAAGTAATTGAAGATACTATTAATGAATTGTATTCAAGCATTAAATCCGAACTTAGTCCATCAATTAAGATTGTGGATAAGATTACGAATGTTAAAAATGGAGAGTTAACAGAAGTTAGAGTTTTAGTTGTAGCAGAGGAGAATATTGCGATAGAAGAGAACTAAAGGGGATAAATATGAAAATGGATATAGTTAATTATTTTAAGAATAGGGAGAATTCAAGAAGAATATTGACATTCCTATTAACGTTCTTGTTTATTTTTTCTGTTTTAGCGACATCCTTGATTACTAAAAAATACAACCTAAAGGAAGGGGATATTGCAAAGGTTGATATTAAAGCACAAAGGGAAGTTGAAGATGGAACATTAACTGAGGAGAGAAGACAGCAGGCAATAAATTCCGTGCCTCTTCAATTTAACAAGAAAACTGAGGTTAAAACAGAAGTTGATAGTGATATAAATGATTTTTTTGCTGCACTTTCTCAGATTAATAATTCTGTAAGTGATGAAAAAGAAAAGCTTCAGTCTTTAAAAGGCAAAACAAAAATTAGTTTATCAGATGAAGAAATTTTATATGCACTAAAGCTGAGTAATGAGGAAAGTGCAAATGTTAAGGAATTTTTAGTCAAAACATTAGAAAATTTATATGATAACAATAATATAAGTGACAATACTCAAAAGAGCAATCAAGAAGATATAAAAAAGGCACAGGAGTTTGTATTGATTGAGGTTAACAGCTCCAAGCTAACTAGGGCTTCTAAGGAGATTGCCATAGCTATAGCTTATTCAGAAATAAAACCCAATTTCTATTATGATGAAAGCAAAACGGAGGAATTAAAGAGAGAAGCTTCTAAAAAGGTTTCCCCTGTAATGATAAAAAAGGATCAGATTATTGTAAAGGAAGGGGAACCTGTTACAAAGTATCAGATAGGGATACTTGAAGATCTTGGGATTATTAATAATAACAATTATTATTCAGGATATTTGTATATTTGCCTTGGAATATTGATATTTTTTGTTTTGGCGTTGGAATGGTATTATTTATCGAAGTATTATCCTGCTATTTTTATGGATACAAAAAAATTAGTTATGATAAATATATTGATTTTTGCTGCAATTTTGCTGGCTAGGACGGTGACTATGGTATCACCATTCTTGATTCCGCTGGCATTTATTCCTATGATATTTTCACTAGTAGTAAATCCCAAGGTTGCGTTGGTCTCTAGTATTTTAAACTGCATACTGATAAGTGGTGCTGTGAATTTTAATATAGAAATAACCATTTTGGCTGTTATTAATGCACTGGTGGGTGCAACGATATTAAATAAAATGCATCAGAGAAATGAGATATTGTTTTCCACCCTATATATCGGTGTTACAAATGTGATTTTAACCTTTTCTGTAGGATTACTTATTAGTAATAATGTTACAGACGTGGCAAAAAAGGCATTTTTTGCTTTTACAGCAAGCATATTATCAGGAATTTTAACCATAGGTTTCCTTCCTTTTTTTGAAAATGTATTTGATGTTGTAACTACAATTAAATTACTTGAGTTATCAAATCCTAATAATCCGCTTTTAAAAAGATTGCTAATTGAGGCTCCCGGAACATATCATCATAGTATTTTGGTAGGAAATCTAGCAGAACTTGCCACAGAGGCTGTGGGAGGTGATGCTATATTTTCAAGGGTTTGTGCATATTATCATGATGTAGGTAAGATTAAAAGACCTTATTTTTTTAAGGAGAACCAGCTTGAAAATGACAACCCCCATAACAAGATTACTCCTAATTTAAGTACTCTTATTATTACATCTCATGTTAAGGATGGAGTTGAACTTGCAAAGGAGTTTAAGATCCCCAAGAGCATAATAGATGTAATAGAGCAGCATCACGGTACATCTTTAGTTCAATATTTTTATCTAACAGTTAAAAACAGCAGTTTAGATCCAGCGAGCATAGATGAAGATGATTTCAGATATAGAGGTCCAATTCCTGAAACAAAGGAAGCAGGGATTATAATGCTTGCAGATGCGGTGGAGGCGGCGGTTAGGTCAATGAGTGAGCCTTCTAAGGTTAAAATAGAGGAAAAGGTGAATTACATAATTAAATCAAGGCTGAATGATGGGCAGTTGGATAATTGTGATTTGACACTTAGAGATATTGAGAAAATTAAAGCAGCTTTTTTAAATGTATTTAACGGAATATATCACAGCAGGATTGAATATCCTGAGGACAAATGGGAAAGATAGGAGTAAGATTTATTATGATTTATTGGGATAATAATCAGGATAGAGTATCTGTTGGTGAAGAGTTTTATAAATTAATTGAAGATATTATTGGGTATTCACTTAAAGCGGAAGGTGTAACTGTTGATTGGGAAATAAGCATTACTTTGACTGATAATGAAAGTATTAAGGAAATAAATAGTGAATTCAGACATATAGACAGTGTAACGGATGTATTATCATTTCCAATGCTTAGTTACCCGACTGGCAGGGTATTTAAGGAATGCTTTTTGGATAATGTGTTCAGACCGGAAGACTTAGACGGGGATAAACTCGTACTTGGAGATATTGTTTTATCTCTTGAAAGGGCTCAAGAACAAAGCGATGAATTCGGTCATGAATTTTTAAGAGAGGTGTGCTATTTAACAGTTCACTCTGTGCTTCATCTACTCGGCTATGATCATATGGATGAAAAGGATAAGAAGATAATGAGAAGCAGAGAAGAAGAAATATTAAATAAATTCGATCTTTCAAGAGGTGATTAAACGTGAAAGTGAAAAAATTATTAGATAGCTTTAATTACGCCATTGAAGGGATAATACATTCAGTAAGAACTCAAAGAAACATGAGGATTCATTTGATTGTAGCTCTTGCTGTTTTAACAGCATGCTTTTTTTATGATTTAAGCAGAATTGAACTGCTTATAATTATTATATCCATTACCATGGTAATTGCTGCGGAATTATTTAACACTGCCATTGAACTAGCAATTGACAGTACCACTAATTATTACCACCCTCTTGTGAAGCTTGCAAAAAATGCAGCAGCAGGGGGCGTTTTAGTTACTGCTGTTAATGCTGCTGTAGTAGGTTATATTGTATTTTGGGATAAGCTTAATTACATAAATTTTAATGTTATAAAAAAAGTTAGAGTTTCAAGCCCGTATACTATATTTATGATTTTAGCAATAATGTGCATTGCAGTGATTATAATAAAGGCTTTTTTTGGTGAAGGAACTCCGCTTAAAGGCGGCATGCCAAGTGGGCACAGTGCAATAGCATTTTCAATAGCTACTGCACTTACCCTATACTCAGGAGAAACCATAGTTTTTGTACTCAGCTTTATATTGGCACTTATTGTGGCTCAAAGCAGGGTGGATTCTGAAGTGCATTCTGTGCTTGAAGTGGTTTTCGGTGCAATATTTGGAATACTATTAACTATTTTACTTTATAAAATATTTACATAGCGGGAGGATACTTATGGATGTAAGAAATTTGATTTTACAGGCTGTCCGTGCTAAAAGTAATGCCTATGCTCCCTATTCCAATTTCTATGTGGGAGCTTCAGTACTTACAGAGGATAATAGTATTTATACAGGCTGCAATATTGAAAATGCTTCTTATGGTGCCACAAATTGTGCAGAGAGAACTGCAATATTTAATGCAGTCACAAATGGGCATAAGTACATTAAAGCTATATGTGTGATGGGGGATGAAAATAATTACACATTTCCGTGTGGGATATGCAGGCAGGTTATAGCTGAATTTTCAGATGATAAAACTCAAATAATCATTGCCAAAAATGAAAATGAATATATAATAAAAAGCCTTAAGGAAATATTACCGGAGGCTTTTACAAGAAAAAATTTATAGGAAAGTTAAGGAGAAATTATTATGTTTAAATCAGGATTCGTAACTATTATTGGAAGGCCTAATGTAGGCAAATCCACGTTGATAAATGAAATAATGGGTGAAAAGTTATCAATTGTTTCAAGTAAACCACAAACTACGAGAAATAATATTCAAACAATATTAAACGGAGAAGATTATCAGGTGGTATTTGTAGACACACCAGGTATTCACAAACCAAAACATAAATTAGGTGAATATATGGTTAAGATGGCAAAGGATTCATTTAAAGAGGTGGACTTGGTATTGTTCATAACAACTCCTGAGGTAGAGATTGGCAGAGGGGATAAATTTATTCTAGAGCAGCTCAAAGAAGCAGGAGTTCCAGTATTCTTTGTTTTAAATAAAATCGATGAAAACACACAGGAAAGGGTAGCAGAGACTCTTAAAAATTATTCTTCAGAGTTTAAGTTTACTGAGATAATTCCTATTTCAGCAATTAAGGGTAAAAATGTGGATAAATTAAAAGAACTTATGATATCCTATATGCCTGAGGGACCGAAATATTATCCTGATGATGTGCTTACAGATGTCAATGAAAGATTTATTGTTGCGGAAGCTATAAGAGAAAAAGCTTTAAGACTGCTTTCTGATGAGGTGCCTCATGGAATCGCAGTAGAAATAACATCAATGAAGCAAGAGGAAAACGGGCTATATAGAATATCTGCAGATATCCTATGTGAGAAAGACTCGCACAAGGGAATAATAATCGGCAAAAATGGAACTATGCTTAAGAAAATTTCAACCTATGCAAGAGGCGATATTGAAAAGTTTTTAAATAACAAAGTTTTTCTTGAATTATGGGTAAAGGTAAGGAAAGAATGGAGAGACAGCTCAAATATTCTTAAAGATTTAGGATATAAGTAAATTTTATTTAATAAATTGCATAATTAGGGTATAATAATAACATACCCAATATATAGGGGGATGATTTTCTGTCAATATTTAAGACCCGAGCAATAGTAATCAAGACACAGGATATTAATGAAAATGATAAACTCCTATGGTTATTCAGCGAAAAGCTGGGAAAGATATCTGCTGTAGCTAAAGGCGCAAAAAGGAGTAAAAGTAAATTTTTGGCTTCCAGTCTTCAATTTTGCTATGGTGAATATGTGTTATACAGAGGTAAAAGCCTGTATACAATAAATGAAGCTCAAGTTATTGAATCTTTTCAGTGCCTTTTAAAGGATATTGAACACATAACTTATGCATCCTACTTATGTGAACTTATACATATAAGCATGCAGGATGAGGAAAGCAACAGGAGGCTGTTTGTATGTTTGATATCTGCTTTTTATTTTATGAAGAATGAAGTAGTTGATATTGAAATTTTAGCTAGAGCCTTTGAAGTTAAACTTTTAGATGCTACCGGATTCAGCTATAATCTAGAGACTTGTGCCATTTGCAGGAAAAAAATAAGTTCTTCAGATTATATAAGCTTTCAATATGGCGGAGGGGTATGCGGCAACTGTGAAAAAGTAAATGGGTTTAAAATAAGTTATGCAGCCTTTAATGCACTAAGATTTTTGTCTAAAATGTCCTTTGAAAACATATATAGAGTTACACTTTCCAGTCAAGTGAAAGAGGAACTTTATAAAATATTATCTTTAACAATTTCTCAAAATTACTTTAAGAAACCAAAAAGCCTTGAAACACTAAATTATTTTAAAGGAGTGAGTGAAAATGAGTGAAATTACTTTGGAAAAAATTGACATTATCAGAGAAAGAACCGGCGTGAATTACACAGAGGCTAAGGAAGCTCTTGAAGCCAGCGGAGGTAATGTTGTTGATGCATTGATTTATTTGGAAAGTCAAAAAAAATCTCCAATAGATGATATGGTTACAACAAAGGAAGAATTCATTGCATGGATGAAGGATATGGTTAAGCAAGGGAATGTTAATAGAATTAAAATAAAAAAGGATGATAAAGTTGTAGTAGATATTCCGGTAAATGCAGGAGTTGCAGCTACATTAACAGCTTTATTATGGCCGCCGCTTATAGCAATTGGTTTACTCACTGCTGTAGCAACTAAAGTTACAATTGAAATTACTAAAAATGATGGTTCAGTGGAAGTTGTAAATAAAATATTTAAAAATACAATGAAGGACGTTAAGGATAAGATGCACGATGCTGCATCTGATCTAAAGGAAAAATTTGCAAATAAAAGCAAAGATGAAGAAAAAGATGATAATGTATATCAATATACTGTTAAGTTTGAAGAAATGGAAGATGAAGTTAAACCAAAGGATGATGAACAAAAAGACGATAAATAATGTCATTAAAGTCGGCAAGTTATGCATAACTTGCTGACTTTTTGTATAATATGTCGAATAGTTTTAATTCTAAAGTGTTATACTATTTATATAAATACATACATATAATGTTCATATCCCCATTAATTATTCTACAAGTCTTGTATTAATAATGCAAAAGTGCTATACTATTTAATGTTGATAAATATAATCAGAAATATCAAATAACTTCACGCATCATGTTTTGTTACTACTATTTAGTAGAAAGAAGGTGAAGATCATTAAGTTATCATCAAGACAGGAATTAATTATTAAATTAGTAAAAGAAAATCAACCAATAACCAGTGAACAATTAGCAGAAAAATTAAATGTAACAAGAGCCGCTTTAAGACCGGACTTATCCATATTAACTATGACGGGTATTCTAGAAGCTAAACCAAAAGTGGGCTATGTCTTTTCACAAAAGCCATCTTATAGCCTTATAAATGAATTTATAAGAAATATCAAGGTTAGAGAGATTATGTCAAAACCGGTGGTGGTGGATGAAAATTCTACTGTTTATGATGCAATAGTGCATTTGTTTTTAAACGATGTAGGAACACTTTTTGTTGAGAATAAGGGTACACTTACCGGAGCAGTTTCTAGAAAAGATTTTCTTAAAATGGCTATGGGCGGAACCGATATGCATAAGGTACCAGTAGGGATAATTATGACGAGAATGCCTAATATAATATGTGTTTCCACGGAGGACAATGCGTATTTTGCGGCACAGAAGATTATAGAACATGAAGTAGACAGTCTCCCTGTGGTGGAGAAAACTTTTAATGGTTCCAAAGAAATTCACAAGATTGTAGGTAAAGTTTCAAAGACGAATATAACCAGATTATTCGTTGGTATGGGCGAAAGTGGTTATGGAGAATAAATAAGAAAATATAGATAATGATTAAAGGGGATGTTTTGTGTGGAAAATAAAAAGTACGTTTATCTCTTTAATGAGGGAAACGCAGGTATGAAAAATTTATTAGGGGGTAAAGGAGCAAATCTTGCTGAAATGACTAATTTAGGTATACCTGTACCTGAAGGCTTTACAGTTTCAACAGAAGCTTGTACTCAATATTATGAGGATGGAAAGATTCTTAACAGTGATATTGTAGGCCAGATTAACGATGCACTTATAGATCTTGAAAATAAGACAAATAAAAAATTTGGCAGTCTTAAAAATCCTTTATTGGTATCAGTTAGATCTGGCGCCAGAGCATCCATGCCTGGTATGATGGACACAATATTAAACTTAGGTTTAAACGATGAAACAGTAGAAGTGGTGGCAAAGCTGACTAATAATGAAAGATTTGCTTTCGATTCCTATAGAAGATTCATACAGATGTTTTCAGATGTAGTTATGAATGTAGATAAAAGAAGATTTGAAGATATATTAGATGAAGTAAAGCATGATAAAGGTGCTAGATTTGACACCGACTTATGTGCTTCAGATCTCAGAGAATTAGTAGAAAAATATAAGGAATTATATTTAAAAGAACTAGGAGCAGAATTCCCTCAGGACCCTAAAGTTCAGCTTATGGAATCAATAACAGCTGTATTTAGATCATGGAATAATTCAAGAGCGATAGTTTACAGAAGATTAAATGATATACCAAGCAGCTGGGGTACCGCAGTTAATGTTCAGTCCATGGTATTTGGAAATATGGGAGAAACGTCAGGTACAGGTGTTGCATTTACAAGAGACCCTGCTACCGGTGAAAGAATTATATTTGGTGAATATTTAATAAATGCTCAAGGTGAAGACGTTGTGGCAGGTATCAGAACACCTCAGCCAATTTCAAGATTGCAGGAAGATCTTCCAAAATGCTATGATGAATTTATGAAGATAGCAAGTAACCTTGAAAAGCATTATAAAGATATGCAGGATATGGAATTTACTATAGAGCAAGGTAAGCTTTATTTCCTTCAAACAAGAAATGGTAAAAGAACTGCTCAAGCAGGTCTTAAAATAGCAGTAGAAATGGTGGAAGAAGGTTTAATTACCAAAGAAGAAGCAGTTTTAAAAGTAGACCCTAAACAGCTAGACAGCTTGCTTCATCCAAATTTTGACCAGAATGAACTTGACAATGCAAAAGTAATTGCAAAAGGACTTCCAGCTTCTCCTGGAGCTGCCTGTGGTAAGGTTTATTTTACTGCAGAAGACTCAAAGGTTCATCACAGTCAGGGAGAGAAGGTTATATTAGTAAGGCTTGAAACTTCTCCTGAGGATATCGAAGGAATGGTGGCCGCTGAAGGGATACTTACTGTTAGAGGCGGAATGACGTCTCACGCTGCAGTTGTTGCCAGAGGTATGGGTACATGCTGTGTTGCAGGCTGTGGAGATTTAAAAATAAACGAAGCAAAGGGAACATTTGAAGTTTCAGGGAATGTATATCACGAAGGAGATTATATATCCTTAGACGGAAGCACAGGTAATGTCTATGGTGAGGCTATAAAAACTGTAGAACCTGAGATAAGTGGATATTTTGGAGTATATATGTCCTGGGCAGATGAAATAAGAAGCTTAAAAGTAAGAACAAATGCAGATACTCCAAGAGATGCACTTCAGGCGGTTAAATTTGGTGCAGAAGGAATTGGACTTTGCAGAACAGAGCATATGTTCTTTGATGAAGATAGAATTCCAGCGGTTAGAGAAATGATACTTTCTGAATCTGAAGATCAGAGAAGGAGAGCTTTAGATAAATTATTACCTATGCAGAGAGAAGATTTTATTGGTATATATGAAGCAATGGAATATAGACCTGTTACAATAAGATTCTTAGATCCACCTTTACATGAATTCCTTCCAAGTGAAGATGAAGATATTAAAGATTTAGCTGAAGAATTAGGTGTTACTTTTGAACATCTAAAAGGTACTGTAGAATCATTGCATGAATTTAATCCTATGATGGGACACAGAGGATGTCGTCTTACTGTTTCCTATCCTGAAATTGCTGAAATGCAGACTAGGGCAATAATTGAAGCTGCTATTGAAGTTACAAAGAAAAAAGGATTTAAAATAGTTCCTGAAATAATGATTCCTCTTGTAGGAGAAATAAAGGAATTAAAGTATGTTAAGGATGTTGTAGTAAGGGTAGCAGATGAAATTATAGCAAAAGAAGGCATAGACATGAAATACTTGGTAGGTACTATGATAGAAATACCAAGAGCTGCACTTACAGCAGATGAAATTGCTACAGAAGCTGAGTTTTTCTCATTTGGAACAAATGATTTGACACAAATGACATTTGGCTTCTCCAGAGATGATGCAGGCAAATTCCTTGCAGATTACTATGATAAAAAAGTATATGATTTTGATCCATTTGCAAAATTAGACCAAGAAGGTGTTGGCAAACTGGTAAAAATGGCAGTAGAACTTGGAAAGAAAACAAGACCTGATATTAAGCTTGGAGTTTGTGGAGAGCATGGCGGAGATCCTTCTTCAGTAGAGTTTTTCCATAATGTAGGACTTCAGTATGTTTCTTGTTCACCTTTCAGAGTTCCGGTGGCAAGACTTGCTGCAGCACAGGCACAGATAAAAAATAGAAGATAACGACTATAGAGTATAGAGTTAACTTGTGTAGGGTATTGTAATTTAAAATTATTATTGATTTTAAGTGCAATGCCCTATTTTATTTTTTTATGTGCAATAGTTTTGGATAACTCTTCTCTTTTATTCCAATGTTTACATATAAGTAAAATTTTTATAAATTATTGCAACACTTTTATAATGTGGATTGTATTATAAATGAAAGACAATTTAGAGTATCCGATTTGACTGATAAAGAATTTGAATATGTAGGAACTAAAGGATTAGATGAACAAGGCATTAAAAACATTTTTAAGTCAGCAGAAGTAAAAATATCTTGGGCTACAAAAGATGGTACTAATAAAGAAAGTGTGTTTAACTTAGGTGATATTATTCAATTTAAATAATAGTACGGAATATTCTCATATTGTTTAGTAATAACGAATTAAATACAAAAACCTATGCTAAAACAGAAGTTAAAGCATAGGTTTTTGTATAATTATTCTTGCAAAAGTTACTGCATTTTTTTGTTTTGCACCCATAAAGTAAACTTCATATGTGCTTCCCTATTTTAAATTAACATAATTTTGAATCGAATTTATCTTCAATGTATTCTTTGAATCTTAAAACAAAATCTATTTGCTCTTTATCCTTTTCTACTGCACTAGATAGTATAGAGTAGAAGGCGTTGTGATTGCATTTTTTTATATTATTATAATAATCCCTGGATATTTTCCAGAATTTTTGAGGAAATGCCAGATATGCCAGTATGTATCTGTATTCATCAAAATTCAACGGGCGGATTTTTTCATAGTTGTTTAAACAGTTAATAGCAATTTCCAGGTCCCACATTGTATTATCTCTCTTAAGCATTCGTCTGAGGAAATATGAAATATCGTGTACACAGTAATCAAAACTGCACTTATCAAAATCTATAATCCATATGTTGTGAAATTCGTCGAATATTATGTTTTTATTCACGTAATCAAGATGACAAAGGGATTTAGTTAACATATTATTATTTATATTGCTGCATATTTCCATGGATATTCTAGCTAAAAGAATATTCTCTTCAAAATGTTTTATAAATAAATTTGAAAATTTATCTTCATATTTAAATGCTAAATTAGAGCAGGTAAGCATATGACCAAAGTGTTTATTTATAGATACCTTAAGATCACTGTAATCTTCTCTTAACTCACTTCCTACAATGGGTTTGAAATTTTTTGACACGGTATGCATCTTAGCAAGATTTTCAGTAGAAGACAATATATGTTCAATATTGTCATAGCTGCATTTTTCGCCTTCTATCCAGGGAGTAAGTATAAAAAGCATGTTTTCATAATTCACATACCGCCCATTTTTTTTTGTTTTGAGTACTTTCGGAACATTGATATTATTCCTAAAAAGCCACTCAATAGCTGAATATACAAATAAAAGGTTGTTCGTAGAAAAATACATTTTCTTAAGACAGTATATTTTGTTGTTATAATCGACCTTATATACTGCTCTTTGTTTATCAGTGTCTTTAAATTTTATCTGACAAATATCTGCATTTTGAAGATTGTATTCAGGAAGAACGTATTTTTTTACATTTTCTTCAGATAATAAGCCTGTAGTGTATTTTTTAGCCTTATTTGGCATAAGAACACTCCTTAAAAGATATTTTCCTTATAATGATATTAGAAAAGTTTTAACATTATACGTATATATAAAAAAAAGGACTTTTATTATTTGATATAGAATATTCATAGTGGGTGATTGTAAATGTTAGTTAGAGAAAAAATAGAAAATAATGAAAATATAACACTTCAAAGCTGTGCATCTTTTTCTGCAAAAAGCCGTGGAAGAGATTTAAGTGAAAAAAAAGATGATATAAGAACCTGTTATATGGTGGATAGGGATAGAATTATTCACAGCAAGCCTTTCAGGCGGCTTAAGCATAAAACTCAGGTGTACATAAGAACATTTGGGGATCATTATAGAACCAGGTTGACACACACCTTAGAAGTTGCTCAAATTGCAAAAACCATTGGCAGAGGTATAGGTCTAAATGAAGATTTAATAGAGGCTATTGCATTGGGGCACGACATAGGGCACGTAGCTTTTGCCCATAATGGTGAAGAGGTATTAAACAAATTGCTTCCTGGTGGATTTAGGCACAATGAAAATAGTGTCAGGGTACTTACTAGAATAGAGAAACAAGGTCTGGGGCTCAATTTAAGCAAGGAAGTTTTGGATGGAGTATTGTACCACAGCGGCTTTTCAAAAGAGGGAGGCAGAGCATATACCTTAGAGGGTCAGGTAGTAAAATACAGTGATAAAATTGCTTATGTAAATCATGATATAGATGATTCCATAAGGGCAAAACTTTTAAGGGAAGATGAATTACCATTAAATTCAATGATAAACCTCGGAAAAACTCACAGTCAAAGGATAAATACCTTAGTTAAAAGCTGTATATACAATACACTTGAAAACATAGATAAAGGAATATTTAATGTCTCTCTTCAAGATGACATAGAGGATTCACTATACAAACTACGAGAGTTTTTGTTTAAAAACGTATATAAGGGTGAAATCTTAAAAGAGGAGAGAGAGAAAGCCAAATTTGTTTTAGAACAGGTTTTTAATTATTTTTATAAGAACCCTAAAAAAATGCCTGAATTTTATATGAAAATCGTAGAAGATGAAGGATTACATCAAGGAGTGGCGGATTATATCTCCGGCATGAGCGATGATTACTGTCTTTTGCTGTTTAATAATATTTATGTCCCTAAAATTGTAATTTATTAAAAAAGTTAGAATAATTATCAGTATTTAATGGGAAAAATACGTTTGATGATATAATAATATTAAAAAAAAATTTTTTTTGAAGGAAATTTTACATTTATAAAGAATATATATAATATCTTTAATGCATAAAAAATAAGTTTTTAAAATAGAAGGAAATTAGTTGTTTTTGTCGAATATATTTAAGGTTGCATTAAATTTGTAACTTTATATAGTAAGGTGGGATTATTTGTTGGTATCGGATGAAGTCATCCAGAAGATAAAAGATGAAAATGATATTGTGGATATTATATCTGAAACAATAAAATTAAAGAAGGCTGGAAGAAACTATATAGGGCTTTGTCCATTTCATAGTGAAAAAACCCCATCATTTAGTGTATCTCAGGAAAAACAAATATTTAAGTGTTTTGGCTGCGGTGAAGCAGGAAATGTAATAACATTCTTGATGAAAACAAGAAAGTTATCTTTTTTAGACTCACTAAAATTGCTGGGGGATAGAGCCAATATAGATATTGACTTCTTAGAAGAAAAATCCTCCACCCGAGACAGATATGAGAAATTATATCTATTAAATGTTGATACTGCTAAATATTTTCATAATAACCTAGTAAAAAATAAGAGTTCTATGTCTTATTTTTTAAATAGGGGGATTACTGAAAAGTTAATAAGAAACTTTGGTTTGGGATATTCCAATGATAGTTGGAATTCACTTTTGAATTATTTGAAGAAGAAAGGCTATTCTGAACTTGACATATTAAATGCCGGCCTTATAATAAAAAGCCCCAAAGGGACTTTTTACGACAGATTCAGGAACAGGGTAATGTTTCCTGTGTTTGATTATAAGGGGAGAGTAATTGGTTTCGGCGGCAGGGTATTGGATGATACAAAACCTAAATACCTTAATTCTCCTGAAACTCAGGTTTTTAAAAAGGGAATTAATTTATACGGTTTAAATTTCACTGTAAAGAACATATCTGAAGAATTTATCATAATTGTGGAAGGATATATGGACTGTATCGCTCTTCATCAGTATGGAATAACAAATACTGTGGCTTCTCTTGGAACAGCTCTTACAATTAATCAGGCAAAGCTAATTAAGAGATATGTGGATAAAGTAATAATAGCCTATGATGCAGATATTGCAGGTCAGATGGCTACACTAAGAGGTCTCGAAATATTAAAGCAGGCTGGGTTAGATGTCAGAGTACTCACAGTTCCACAGGGTAAGGATCCTGATGAATTTATAAGAAATAACGGCAGGGAAGCTTTTGTAAAACTTCTTTCAGAGGCTCTACCCTTAATTGATTACAGAATAAAAAGGGTTCGAGAAAGTATTGATATTAAAAACCCAGACAACTTAGTTCAATATGTTGAAAAAGCTCTTCTAATTTTATTAGATTTAGATTCTGTGGAAAGAGATGTGTATATAAAAAAAATATCTGAAGAAACAAATATAAAAGATCAAGCTTTATACGACATGTTAAATAATAAATTGCAAAATAATGTAAAAATAAACGAAAATATGAATACAGATACCGATTTTGGACAAAAATTATATTTAGAACCGGCTTTTATAAAAGCTGAAAGAACTTTGTTAAAGCTTATGCTGGAAGAACAATATGCCCTTGACTATGCCCAGAAGAATATTGAAAAAAACTATTTGGTTATAGAAGGTCATAGGATAATATTTGAACATATTGTAAATTCAAAGGAATTGGATATTGAAAGCAGAAAAAAAGCTGTAGAAGTAAAATTAACGGATTCAGAGAGTATAAAAGAATGGGTAAATATAATTGAATGTGAAATAGTATATGACAAAAATAATATAGATAGTCTGTTAAATGACTGCATAAGGGAAATTAAAAAATATAAATTAGAGGAGTCGAAAAAAGAAATCATGTATAAAATAAAACAGTTTGAAGCTGAGGGTAAACTCCAGGAATCTTTAGAATTAGCTAAAGAGTTTATTAAGATACAGAAAAAGGGTGGTTTGAAGTAGATGGCGGAAGGAGGAGAGATAATGAAAGAAAAAGATTCAAAGATGTTATTAGTTAAGAAGCTCATGGAAAAGGGCAAGAAAAATGCGACTTTAACATACAAAGAAATAATGGACGAATTAGATGAAGTGGATTTAACTCCTGAGCAGATAGAAAAAATATATGAAGTTTTGGAATCTATGGGAATTGAAATAATTGGTGATATGCAAGATATAGAAGTTCATGAAGAGGATTTAGACCTTTCAGTACCGGAAGGTATTGCAATTGATGATCCTGTAAGAATGTATTTGAAGGAAATAGGAAAAGTGCCTCTTTTAAGGCCTGAGGAAGAGATCAGCTTAGCAAAGCGAATAGAGGAAAACGACCCTGTAGCAAAGAAAAAACTTGCAGAGGCAAATTTGAGATTGGTTGTTAGTATTGCAAAACGATATGTTGGAAGAGGTATGTTGTTTTTGGATTTGATCCAGGAAGGTAATCTTGGATTAATAAAGGCAGTAGAAAAATTTGACTACAGAAAAGGATATAAATTCAGTACGTATGCTACTTGGTGGATAAGGCAGGCAATTACAAGAGCTATTGCAGACCAAGCCAGAACAATAAGAATACCTGTTCATATGGTAGAGACTATAAATAAATTAATAAGGGTATCGAGGCAGCTTCTTCAAGAATTAGGCAGAGAACCACAAGCGGATGAAATAGCTAAAATAATGGAAATGCCGGTGGATAAAGTAAGAGAGATTATGAAGATAGCCCAGGAACCGGTTTCTCTTGAAACTCCTATAGGTGAAGAAGAAGATAGTCATCTTGGAGATTTTATACCGGATGACGATGCACCTGCACCTGCTGAAGCTGCGGCATTTACTATGTTAAAAGAACAGCTTATAAACGTATTGGATACACTCACTCCAAGAGAAGAAAAGGTATTAAGGCTTAGATTTGGTTTAGATGATGGAAGAGCTAGAACTCTTGAAGAGGTAGGTAAAGAATTCAATGTAACAAGAGAAAGAATAAGACAGATAGAAGCTAAAGCCCTGAGAAAACTAAGACATCCTAGCAGAAGTAAAAAGCTCAAGGATTATCTGGATTAGAATACTTTTATAAGCACCCTTGAGGTGCTTTCTTTTATCTGCAATACATAAATTTATTATTTATGATATAATGTCTTTTAAGGAAGGTGATGAGATGCAAAAATATTTACCCAATAGAGGATCAGGAGCTGTCTTTATTTTATTGATCGCTTTTCTTTATAATGCTCTTTTGATTGCTCTTCTGTATTTAACAAATTCATATGAGATTGCAACAATACTTAGGGTAGCATTAATAGCTTTAAATATATATCAGTTATATTATTTATTTATTTGCTTGTCACTTTACTATGTTATAGAAAACGAAGAACTTAAGATTATAAGTCTTTGGGGAATAAAAAAAGTAAAAATTCCTTTAAATGAAATAAAGGGCTATAAGACTTTTTCGGGAAAAATAAGAGGGATAAGATTATCTGGCTATGGAAGAGACTTTTTTGCAATAGGAAGATCGGTTATAGAAAAAATCGGAACTACTTATATGTATGTAACATCCTCAAAAAATATATTATATATAAAAACTGATGAAATAAATTATGGACTATCCCCAATTGAAATGGAGAAAGTTATAAATAACTTAAAAAATAATAACATTTGTGAGACAAGTTGGGACTATAAATTCGGAAAAAGCGGTACACTGTTTAATGATAAAAAATTTGCAATCCCTTTTATGATATCAACTTTAATTATAGGCTTTATTACAATAAACCCTGTAATACAATATTTATACCAAAATATTCCAGCTATAATGCCTTTAGGATTTGATGCAAAATTTATTCCAGTTAATTATGGTACAGGCAAACAGTTTGCTTTTAAACAGATGACTCATGGACTTTTAAATATGGCAATACTATTATGCATGTATTATGCATCCTATTTTATTGCAAAATACGATAGAAAATCTGCATATAAATTTATTTGTGTGCCTTTGGTTTTGTCTATAATTTTTCTTATATTACAGATCAGAATATTTCTTACCTTTAGATAAAAGAAAGGATAAAGTATATGGAACTAAGTACAAGACTTAAAAAAGTGGCAGACCTGGTGGAACCATGTAATTGTGTAGCAGATATAGGAACAGATCACGCATATATACCTATATATCTTGTTAAGAATAATATTTGCAGCCATGCCATAGCTTCGGATATAAATAAGGGGCCTGTAAAAAAGGCTTTGCTTAATGTAAACTCTTATAATCTTCAAAATAGAATAGAATGTAGACTTGGATCAGGGTTAAATACCCTAAAGACAAAGGAAGCAGATACAGTTATAATATCCGGAATGGGTGGAAATCTTATCAGGGATATTATAGAGGATAGAATAGATTTGTTTAAGGAATTTAAATCAGTAATACTACAGCCTGTACAAAATCCAGAAGTTTTAAGAGAGTATATATATAAAAGAGGGTATAATATAATTGACGAAGAGCTGTGTATTGACGAAAATAAATTTTATGAGATAATAAAAATAAGATATAGTGAAAAAAATTACAATATTGATAATATATTTTATGAGATAAGTAAGAAATTATTTGATGAAAAACATCCAGTTATAAAAGATTTCATAATTAATAAATATAATAAATACAATAAAATTCTCTCAAAAATTAATGATACTTCGGAGTTAGCAAATGATAGAAAAAATGAACTTAAAATTAGAATAAATAAATTGGAGGAGATGTTGAAATGCCTTTAAAAATAAAAGATATACACAATATTTTAGAAGAGCATGCTCCTCTAAAATATATGGAAAGTTATGACAATGCAGGTCTTATGGTGGGTGATATGGAAGACTCTGTCACTTCTGTTCTTGTTGCACTAGATTGTACCCTTGAAGTAATAGAAGAGGCAAAGCAAAAGGGCTGCAATCTGATATTCTGCCATCATCCTCTTTTATTCAAAAAACCTACCTCTATTACCACAGGAGATTTGCTTGGGAAAAAGATTATTAAATTAATATCAAATAAAATCAATGTATATTCAAGTCATACAAATTTAGATTCTGTTTCCGGAGGACTAAATGATATAATAATGCAGCTATTAGGGTTTGGTGAAACTAAGGTAATAGCTCCACATCCTGAAGATTTAAATTCCGGAATAGGGCGAATAGTAGCTCTGTCTGAGCCTGTTTTGCTTTCGGAGCTTTGTGAGAATGTTAAGAAATCCTTAGATCTTCCTGCTATAAGATATTCGGGCAATGATGATAAGCTTATTTCAAAAATTGCAGTAATCAATGGAAGCGGACAGGATTATTTTCATGAGGCAATTAAGTTAGGAGCGGAATGTATAATAACAGGTGATACTACTTATCATTATGTCAGCGACCTTAATGAAGAGGGGATAAGTGTAATAGACGCGGGACATTATGGTACTGAGTGGTCAGCAATTAAGGTGTTTTCAAAATGGTTCCAAAATAGAATAAACTATATGGGGTTTAACAATTCTGTAATTTTCTCGGAATTAAATGGATGTCCATATAAATATAAATAGAAATAAGTCAAGTTGCTTATTTCTATTTTTTCTTTAAATAATAAAACATAAAAAGGAGGAAACAATATGGAAAAATTCAACATGTTACTCGAACTTCAAAAAAGTTATGATATTATTAAGGAAAGTTCCAAGGAATTAAAGGGTGGAACATACATTTATTTATTAAAGAAGTTAAAAGATGATTTTGAATTGACTAAGGGGAAGTTTAAGGAAAAAGAAAACGAAATAAATAAATTAAGAGATAAGTATAAGCTTATTAATGAAGAAATAAATAAAGCAAAATATGAAATTGAAAAAAATGAATTTTCACTCTACAATAACGCAGGAAGTGACTTAAAGCTCATTGAAGGACTTCAAAAAAAAATAAAAGATTTAAAACATGTTATCACAGAGCTGGACAATAATTCGCTGGAACTTTTGGAACTAGAAGAAAAGCTTTCTTTTGAAAGAGATACTTTTAGAGTAAAACTATCAGAACTTAAAAATGAATTTGAAAGTGTAAAGGAAACAGGTAATAAAAATACAAATTTAGCAAAAATTGAAGTGGAAGAGGCTCAGGCTAATGTGGATAAATTGGAGAAGCTTTTGTCAGAGGATATATTGAAGAAATTTAAATCCTTAAAAGAAATAAAGGGAAGTGCTGTGGCAAAAGCAGATAATGGGGTGTGCCAGGGTTGCAAGATGAGGATATCAGCAGTTACCCTTGACAAAATAAATAGAGGGTATAATATTGTTTACTGCGATAATTGCGGAAGAATTGTTTACTATAATGATAAGGAAAACAGGTAATTAAAAATATATTTGCATTTTTTCAATTACTGTGATATTATCTACTAGCGAGTAAGTCAGACAATCGCTGCTAAACTTTGGTTTAGGAGAGGAAAGTCCGAGCTCCATAGGGCAGGGTGCTGGATAATACCCAGTCAGGGTGACTTGAAGGAAAGTGCAACAGAGATATACCGCTTCCGTCTTTGACGGCAGTAAGGGTGGAAAGGCGAGGTAAGAGCTCACCAGCGCATTGGCGACTTTGCGGCTATGTAAACCCCACTTGGAGCAAGATCGAATAGAGGAGTATCCGATGGCTTTGCCATACGGAAAGGATTGCCCGTCCCGCTTCCGGGTAGTATCGCTGGAGCCTACTGGTAACATTAGGCCTAGATAGATGATTGTCTAATACAGAACTCGGCTTATAGACTTGGTCGCACATATCATGGAAAACACTACGTTAATGCGTGGTGTTTTTTTAATTTACATCAACGATACTAGTTTCAAAACCAATATCGACATTATCTTTAATATAGGCATATATATGTTTAGAGATTATATCTTAGGAGGCATTATCATGGCTAAGTATAGGCAGCTTTATACAGAGTTTTGGAATGATGGATTTGTTCTGGATCTAACACCAGAGGAGAAGTATTTTTACATATATCTAATAACCAACTGTAACACAACTCAATGCGGTATTTACGAACTACCAAAGAGAATTATAGAAACCCAAACGGGATATAATAGAGAAACTGTGGACAAGCTACTTAAAAGATTTCAAGAGTACAATAAGATAA
>Ga0268357_100495_pt1 | contig 49552 bp, 39 predicted proteins | sample BioMet10_FD_192466 | JGI IMG/M metagenome (GOLD analysis project Ga0268357, IMG submission 192466) | Sewage microbial communities from Oakland, California, United States - Biofuel 10 (Illumina Assembly) | ecosystem: Engineered > Wastewater > Sewage > Unclassified | place: USA: California... | reverse complement strand
GCCAGTTTCTCCACTACGCCGGCAGGTATGGTATATGCTGTACGGCCGGGATTGTTGTACAACAGCATGGGCAGATTGGGAACGGCTGCTGCAATAGTCTTAAAGTGCTGATACAGTTCTTCCTCTGTGGGTTTTAAGAACATCGGCTGCAAAACAGAAATACCGTCGGCTCCCATTTTCTCAGCCATGGTAGCTAGGGCAACACATTTGGTGGTGCTGATGGCACCGATGCCAAAGTAAACCGGTACGCGTCCCTTTACCTGGTCTTGAATAATAGCGAAAGCTGCTTTCATCTCTGCCTGGTCAAACATATAGAATTCGCCGTTGCTGCCAAAGGCCAATATACCGTGCACGCCGCCGTTAATTACATAGTCAACTTGTTTACGCAGCTTAGCCTCGTCAATTTTGTCAGTAGCATCTACCGGCGTAACCATAGGTACTATAATACCTTTAATAAATGATGTATCCATTGTTCTCTCTCCTCCTATAACATGTTCTGTACCATTATTACAGTAAATCCGTTGTTTTCTTGCAGTTTCCATTCTAACACATACCATTATTCAAGTAAAATTAATAAAAATAATTGGGTATATAAGTAAAACATTGCCTTTCTACAAATGTAAAAGAGTACATATCACGAAGATATGTACTCTTTTCTAGTTATTATTTATTAAATGCTTCATTCAGAAGCGGCACAACCTGCTTCTTTCTGGACAATACTCCCTTAAGGTGATAAGAACCATCCTCAGACAGTGGCCCAAAAGCCTGGGCCAGAATTTCTTCATGCTCACCGGCAGATAACAGATTGGTATTTTCCGCCATAATATCAGTTACCATAAGAAGTGCTATGTTAGTTTCATCATTGGCAACCATATCTTTAAGAGCATTTTGTAGGCTAGGCCATTTTTCTTTAGCCCGCACGCCATCCATCGTCATAACCTGAGCAACCGTTACCTTACCAATACCAAACTCGAATTCCTTGGTGTCAGTATGTACAATTTCCTCCGGAGTCAAACTGTTCAGAGCACTGCCGTGCCGCAAAACGTCCATGGCAAAGGATTGTAAGTCGGTTATACCTGCCATAATAGCCAATTTGTTGGCAGTGTCCCTATCCTCATCTGTAGCAGTGGGAGATTTAAAAAATACTGTGTCAGAAATGATAGCCGCCAAAAGAACACCGGCTAGAGAGGGTGTAAAGTGTACGTCTCTATGTCTGGCCATTTTAGCCACAATACTGGCTGTAGAGCCTACAGGATCCTGCCTGATAAATACAGGTAACCCGGTAGTCAGTCCACCTAAACGATGGTGATCAATAATTTCCACAACCTGGGCATTATCAATACCTTCTACTGCCTGGCTACGTTCATTATGATCCACCAAAATAACCTGTTGCTTCTTGTATTTCAGCATGCTGGTTTTATCTACAGAGCCAACATATTTGCCAAGGTGAAGTACCGGGAAAACGTTGGCCTCACTATTAGCCATCAGCTCCTGAACATCGCTGACATAATCACTGGTTTTAAAAGCAGTAAATTCCTTTGGCACAATATATTTTACCTGCATGCTTTGTTGAATCAGGCGACAAGCTTTGTAGGTATTGTATTCCGTACCAATGATAGTAGTATGCATACGTTCTGCCAAATCAATAACTTCTTGGGACGGCACGGCGCCAAGAGTCAACACCAAGCAGGCAATACCCACATCCAAGGCAGATTTTTGCGCATCCTCCCTGTCTGCGGTAAGAAGCATATCGCCCGGCTTTAGACCGGCGCACATTCTTGCAGGCGTAGCTGCACCAATATGCACGGTACCCTTAAATTTTTTATCAGTAGTACCACACCAAATCTTGCCTTTTAAAACCTCACGAATGCTTTCAAAATCTACTTCCGCATTATCCAACTCGCTAATAGTAAGCTCTTGGAAATAACGACTGGCTAAATCATTAACGGTAACCATGCCTTGTACCGTGCCACCGTTGTCCACTACCGGTATGGCCTTAGGTCTATGCTCCACGAATATTTTACCCACCTCAAAAACAGTAGTATTGGGTGTTACCGTAGGAGGCATTACTAATTGGCTATCACCAAGTCTGGGATAAAGATCGTCCACCAGTTTAGGCGCTTCTATATGGAAATAGTCCAAAACATACTTGGTTTCCAAATTAAGCTTACCTGCTCTGGCAGCCACAGCATTAGACCCCTCTTGTTGTTTCATATAGGCATAACCAAGGGCAGACGCTATAGAATCCAAGTCAGGATTTTTGTGTCCAATAACTAAAATAGGTTTGTCCATTTTTTTCTCCTCTATTTCTTTTTGGCTAATATAATAACGGTACAAATAATACAAAGCATACCAACAATTTCAATGATACCTAGTTTAACATGTAAAAGTGTTACTGCCAAGACCACAGATGTCAAAGGCTCCACGCAAGATAACGCACTAACTTCCTGTGATGGAATATATTGGGTACTTTCCAAATAGCAATAGAAAGCTAATATGGTTCCAAAGAACAAAAATACTGCTATACCACCCACTGTTCCTGTGTCCATAATTCCACAGAAGGGCCAAGGCCACATAACAAAATTTGCCACGAAACCATTAATCAACATCCCCCAGCCAACAACTACCGGCGAAGAATATTTTTTGATAATTCGGCCCGGACTCACAGTATAAATAGCCATGCCTACGGCAGATGCCAAGCCCCAAAAAAGAGCAGCCGGAGAAATAGTCAAGTTATTACCATCGCCCTTAGTCACTATTAAATATGTCCCCAGTACTGCCAGCGCTACTGCCACGAAATCGACCTTGTCCGGTAGCTTTTTATCCCGCCACAAAACATAGCCCAAAACTATAACCGGCATTAAATATTGAATAACCGTAGCTGTAGCTGCATTGCTGGCCTCAATAGCCTTAATAAAGCAAAACTGCGTTGGAAATAGTCCGAACAAACAAAAAATCAACAGACTCTTAACATCCCTTAGTTCATGCCAAATAGCAAAAAGCTTACCCTTGCGTACCATGACGTAAAATAGAAATAAGAAACCGGCCAAGGCGTTTCTTATAACGTAAATAAACTCGGCTGTTAAATGTTTATATTGAAATAAAAATTGTATGGCTGTACCTGAGGCTCCCCAAAACATAGCTCCCAGTATGACCAGCACAATACCCTTCGTACGCAAATTCTGCAATTTTAAACTCCTTTAAAACGTTCCATTAAGTGGCGCGCCTGATGATAACCATCCAAGGCTGCACTCATAATTCCCCCGGCATAGCCTGCCCCTTCTCCGGTAGGATAAAGGCCGCTATTGTTTAAAGACTCTCCATTCGCCTTTCGCATAATACGAACCGGCGCAGAGCTGCGGGTTTCCACACCCACTAAAAGCCCTTCCAAATCAAAACCCGGGAGTCGCCTGCCAAAATCTCTTAAACCACCCCGCAGGGTAGCAACAACATAAGAAGGCAAAACCTTTTCCAAGGCTACCGCCTTCAGCCCAGGTTTATAAGATGGTGTAAAACCAATCTCCAGGCTGGGAGCAGCATCATTCAAGAAGCTTTTAGAGTTTTGGGCCGGTGCATAATAATTGCTACCTGCTGCCACAAAAGCCAATTTTTCGTAACGTCTTTGCAATTCTACGCCACCCAAAACGCCTCCGGTAAAATCCGCGGGCCCAACATTAACCAAAAGTGCACTATTGGCCAAGCCCGAATCTCTGGCATAAAGACTCATACCATTCGTGACTACGCCACCCACTTCAGAGGCAGAAGCAACAATTTTGCCACCTGGACACATACAGAAGGAATAAGCAGTTCTGCCCGTTTCTTTTAAGTGGCAAACCAGGCCATAGTCTGCCGCACCCAATTTAGGATGCTGGGCAAAGGCACCATATTGAGCCTTGTTAATCAACTCTTGGTCGTGTTCAATACGAACACCAATGGCAAAAGGCTTGGCCTCGATGGCAACCTGTTGCCGTGCCAACATGGCATACGTATCTCTGGCACTGTGACCACAAGCCAAAATTACAGCATTAGTATTAATTGTTTCTCCCTTATTGGTTTTAACACCAACCAGGGCATTATTTTTTAAAATAAGCTCTACAACCTGCGTTTCATAGCAGATTGCTCCGCCCTCTTTGACGATGGCTCGAAGCATTCCCTCCACCATGGCACGCAATTTATCCGTACCCACATGAGGCTTTTGTTCGTAAAGGATGTCCTCTGGTGCTCCGGCGGCCACAAAGGTTTGCAGAATATACCCCATGGCACTATCATTTACCCTGGTGGTCAGTTTGCCATCGGAAAAGGTTCCCGCTCCACCGGCGCCAAACTGCACATTACTGTCCGGATTAAATTCACCCTTGGTCCAAAAAGCTTCTACGTCCTTGATGCGATCTTTCAGGGCTTTGCCCCTTTCCAACACCAAAGGCTTGTAGCCATTTTTAGCCAGCTCCAAAGCCGCCATCAAGCCGGCAGGACCCAAGCCAATTACTACCGGCCTGTCTGCCAAAGGTTCTTGTCCAAATTTAATTATCTCTTCCCCGGCTTCCTGCCAAGGCAAAATTTCTTGTCGTGCCATTAAATCAGCAATTTTCTTGGTACTTTCTGTCAAATCAATTAGCACATGATAAACCAAACAGACATTATTTTTACGGCGTGCATCAACTGCACGCCGTAAAATTTTCAGGCTTTTCAAATGATTAGGTACTACTCTCAACTTGTGAGCAATAATCTCCGTCAGGGAGTGCTCGTTAGCTAAGCCTACCCGAATATTATTAATTCTTACCAGCATAATTTACTCCAATTTTTTTAGCTTAATTTCTACCAAGGCATTATGAGTATCCGCCAAAACCTTATCAGGAATATTCAAAGGTACCTTCAGCTCAACGTCACCCGTAAGTTTTTCCAAAACAATGGGAGCACTCTTGATTTCCACAATATTAGCCAAGAGGCTTGGCTCAGCCGTAAGTTTCACCATATTAGGAGTGACTCTTATGGATTCCACCGTAAACCCGGATGGTACTTCACCGGAAAGACTTGGTTTAATGGGAACGGTATTTGTTCCTAACTGTTTCAACACTACGACATTGACATGAACCTTAGACGGCTCAATCTTGATATCATACATTTCGCGGCCATCTTTGTTAACAGCCACCACTGCCGCATCATCTTCAAAATTTTTGTCCCTGTTACTAATATCTACCAGCACCACTACTTTGCCGACCTCGGCAATTCTCGTGCTGGCACCCTTGATGGTTACCTGATTGGCACTTAAATCCATCTTGCCAACCGTCACGCCACTATTAGGCACGCCCATTATTCTAGGCTCAATTTCCATCTTCTGCTCAGCCATCTCATCTACTTCTAATTGCAAGAGGGCAGGGCTTACTTCCACCACTTCACCTACTGAACTTTTCGCTTGGACATTATAAGTATTGCGCCCTTTTTCCGCCCCGGAAAAATCCACATAGGCAACAATCATATCTTCATTCATATTGGCAACCTGTCCGCGCGGGCCATTAATTTTCACATTGACACTAGGAGGCAGGTCCTTTACAACCTTATCTGAAGATAGATTGGAAGTACTTAAGGGCACATTGAAGGTCCTGGTAGTTAACGGATTTTGTTCATTCATTACATAGACCCATAAAATACAAGCTATGCAAAGCGCCATTGCTCTTACCAGCCAGGAATTGCCCTGAGAGGGTTTATTGTTTATCATCTTTCTTTCCCTCCTTCGCGCCGGTTTTGGGAATCTCTTCGCCACGGAGTCTAAGCTTGAGGCTGTCCTTCCAATTCAACATGGGCTGGGTCATAACAGGGCGAAGCAAATCCTTCACATCGTGATGATTCAGATAACGTTGAATACCGCCACCACGTGCCAAAGAAATCGTACCCGTTTCCTCACTGACAATCAAAATCAACGCATCAGTCTGCTCAGAAAGCCCGATAGCCGCTCTATGTCTTGTACCCAATTCCTGACTCAGATTTCTTGCTTCTGTTAGTGGCAACAGACAACTGGCCGCCACAATCCTATCCCCTCTGATAATAACAGCACCATCATGAAGAGGTGTGTTGGGAATAAAGATGTTTTCAAAAAGTTCAGCACTAATCAGTGCATCTATCTGAATACCGGTCTCGATATAGTCGCTAAGACCTGTTTCCCTTTCCACAACTATCAGAGCGCCAATTCTATGCCTGCTTAAATCATCTGCAGCTGTAGCAATGGCCTCCAGCATATTCTCGACCTGAGTTTCGTTATAGATAGTACTCTTTCTAAATAATTTGCCTCTACCAATTTGTTCCAAGGCACGACGCAGCTCCGGCTGAAAAACAACCGGCAAAGCAATCATGGTCATGGTCATAAACTTTTCCAAAAGCCAATTTATTACATACAAATTCAACCATTTGCTAACCAGCATAATAGCTAATAAAACCAGAAGGCCCTTTACCAAGGAAGCCGCTCTGGTATTTTTCAAAATTTGATACAATTTATTTAAGAAAAATGCTACTACCAGGATATCCAGAATATCCAAAAAGGTAATAGTATGTAGTACGCTTTGCGCAGAACCTAGCACTAGGAGCACCTCCCAAAAGAAGTCAGACTTACACCCTATTTGTTCATTATACATAATTTACTAAAGTTTTACCATAGTTTAGAAGCCTCTTAGGGCAATTTTCTTCTATGCTGTCAGAACAAATATTTTATCTGCCCTTTATTTCAAGAGCGAATTAGGGTAAAATGAGCGTATAAATAAAGACAGACTATATGCCAAAAGGAGATACCAAGGTGGACATAAAAACAGTCGTATTTGCTTATAACGCTGAATTAGTGGAGCTAAGGCGCCACTTTCATAGACATCCGGAAGAAAGTGGCAAAGAATATGCTACCGTTGCTTATATTGATAACTATCTCAAAGCCTTAAATATTTCAACAATTACTGTAGAAGACGGTGGTCTCTTAGGTATTATTGATAGCGGTAAACCCGGCAAGACCTTGCTTATGAGAGCTGATATTGATGCACTGCCTGTCGCAGAAAGCCCCAACAATCTAAAATGTCCCAAGGTTTGTTGCTCTCAGGTTCCCGGTTTTTCTCACAGCTGCGGTCATGATTGCCATATGGCCATGACTATGATTGCCGGAAAAATTTTAGCCAAAAATAAGGCTGATTGGACAGGAAAGGTTGTACTTTGCTTCGAACGCGGTGAAGAATATGGCGCTAACATTCGTTATTTATTGCCCTATTTAGTAGAAAAGAGTGGTCTTAACATTGATGGCTGCTATGCTACCCATGTCCGCTGGGATATTCCCGCCGGAAAAGTAAATATTCAATCCGGTGCCGTTATGGCCGGAGGCTTGGGCTTCTCCATTAAGCTTATCGGTACACCCGGGCACGGCTCCAGGCCTGACCTTGCCAACAATCCCATAGATTGCTTCAATGCTATTTACAACGATTTAGCTGCCTGCCCCATGCGTACTGTCAATCCCTACGACTTCCTGACCTTTTCCATTGGTCAATTAGAGGCAGGTACCCAAATTAATGTCATTCCCGGCGAGCTCACCTTTGGAGGCACCAGTCGTTTCTTCAATCTAAAACAAGCCGGCCAACATTTTTTAGATGTTTTGCGACGCAGCGTGAAACACGAATGTGAAATTTTTGGTTGCAAATACGAAGTTTTAAGGTGCTTAGATCCTCTTTTCGAGGTTAGGAATAATGCTCCTTTAAGCGCACTCTGCAAAAAAGCAGTTGCCAAGGAACTTGGTCAAAGTGTTTTTTTCACCCCTACTCCTTGGATGGCCTCTGAGTCCTACGCTTTATATCTGCAAGAATATCCTGGTATTATGACCTTTACCGGTATTGCCAATCCTAAAACAGGTGCCGGTGCCAATCATCATACCCCGGAATTTGACATAGATGAGGCAGGTCTTACCACCGGTGTTATCATGGCAGTAAGCTATGCCCTAGCATTCCTCTCCAGCAACATAGATCCTAAATTTACTAAAAATCCTGAGCCGGTAGAAATTTTAGCTGCCAGAAATATTTAGTACTTACCAACTGGGGACGGTTCTGAATGGTAAATTTTCAAATTTACCATTCAGAACCGTCCCCAGTTGGTATATTTTATACCAATCTACTCTTGGTCAACCACTTTTTAAATATTCTATAATAAATCATACATAAAATTATCTGCACGAAAGTCGAGCTCGGTGTGGCCATAGCAATATGGAATACGGAGACCGGTCTTTCCAAACTCATCAAATATGAAACAGGTATGCGCACACAAAAGGCCCCTATAATACCCTGCAGCATAACAAATTTTGTTTTACCATAACCGTTAAAATAGCCACACATGCAAAACATATAAGATGTAAGGAAGGTATCAATAGCATAGGCCTTAAGAAATTCTGTAGCATTCCAAATAACTTCTTGATTATCACCGGCAAACAATCTTGCCAGGCATTGACCTTGAAAGCCAGCCAGATAACCCATAACCAAAGCTACGCATAAAGAGGTATAAATACCATAGTGCAGCGCCTGCCGCGCTCTGTCATCCTCCCTGGCTCCGGCGTTAATGGCTACAAAAGCTGATAGGGATTGTCCAAAAGCAGATGGCACCAGCATAATAAAGCCACAAAGTTTTTCTGCCACACCCACACCTGCAGAAACAATAACACCAAGGCTGTTAATAATAATTAAAATAACCAGAAAGGATATTCCTACCAAAGCATCCTGCAGTGCTAATGGGAATCCCAATTTAATCATTTGGCTTAAATAATCCAGGCGTGGTTTAGCTTTTTCCAAAGAAAAGGGAAAGGGCAAGCCCTTGTGTCGTACGATTTTCATGCACACTATCACGCTAATTAATTGAGAAACTACGGTAGCTAAAGCGGCACCTGCAGTGCCCATACCGCAATAGCCCACCAAAAATAAATCACCAAAAATGTTAAAAGCACAGGCAACGCTTACCGCAATAAGAGGTGTTTTAGAATCTCCCAAACCACGAAAAATACTTCCCACCAAGTTGAAAGCAATAATGAAAATAGACCCAGACAAGCAAATTTTTGTATAGCTAACTGTCGGAGTCAATGCCTCCGCAGGAACATTCATAAGACGAGCTATTGGTACAGCATAAACATTACCAATAACAGTTAAAATTACACTTAGTACGGCAAAAAAAGTAAGAGCGGTGCCAATAACCGGCGCTGCTTCATCTTCTTTTTTCGCTCCCAGTTTATGTCCAAGCAGAATAGTTGTCCCCATGGACAAACCCATCACCACAACCGTGGCGCCCATAAGTATTTGAGCTCCTGTATTTACTGCCGACACGTCAGCAGGCGTAGCAAACCAACCTACCACTGCCAAATCCACGGCACCGTAGGCGGCTTGCAAACACATGGCCAACAATATGGGAATAGTAAAGTGAACCAATGGTCTAAAAATTTTACCCTTAGTTAAAGAAATTGTATTACCCATAAAACAAAATCCTCCAAAAAAACAGCTAATGGGGACGGATACCAATGGCAATTTGCCTACTTGGAAACCGTCCCCAAATTCATTTTATTTAAAGCTACCAATTTACCATTTGGTACCGTCCCCAAATGGTAAATCTTACAATTGTTTTTGCAACTGTTTAACAGTACGTTTCTGTTTGGTGATTACTTTCTTACCCAAAGCCATTTGTTTGGTATTTTCCGAGTAAGCCGGTCCACCATAAGAAGTTCTGGCTGCCACACAATTTTCCGGCTTTAATGCTTCTAGTAAATCATTGGCAAAAAGCGGTGAAAATTTCTGGTATTCTGCCAAAGTAAGCTGTGGTAAATATACGCCTTTTTCAATCGCATACGCTACACATTTGCCTACTACAGCATGAGCCTTTCTAAAGGGCAAGCCCTTTCTTACCAGATAGTCAGCCAAATCGGTGGCATTGGAGAAATCTTTATGCACTGCCTGGGCCATTTTCTCTTTGTTTACCTTCATGGTAAGCAGCATATCACGATATACTGTCAAAGAAAATTTTACCGTATCAATAGCATCAAAGAAACCTTCTTTGTCTTCTTGCAGATCCTTGTTGTAGGCTAGTGGCAAGCCCTTCACCGTAGTTAAAAGTGCCATTAAGTGGCCATAAACCCGTCCCGTCTTACCTCTCACCAACTCGGAAATATCCGGGTTCTTTTTTTGTGGCATCATTGAAGAGCCTGTAGCAAAGCCATCATCCAATTCCACAAAGCCAAATTCTGTAGAAGACCACAGACATATTTCTTCGCTTAATCTGGATAAATGCATCATCAGCAGAGAGGCTGCAGATAAAAACTCCAGCACATAATCTCTATCGCTGACTGCATCCATGCTATTGCCATACACAGCACCAAAATTCAATTCCTTGGCCACCTGAAAACGGTCAATGGGAAGAGTAGTGCCGGCAATGGCACCTGCCCCCAAGGGCATAATGTCTGCGCCTTGCCATACTCCCTCCAGTCTTCTGAAATCTCTTTGGCACATATTAAAATAGGCCAACATATGATGAGCGAAGGTAATGGGCTGAGCTCTTTGCAAATGGGTATAACCGGGCATCAAAGTTTTATCATGCTTTTTAGCTACAGCCAAAAGCGCTTCTTCAAACTTCACCAGGAGTTCCATGATGGTCGTTACTTCTTTTTTGGTATACATATGCATATCCAAAGCAACCTGGTCATTTCTGCTTCTGGCAGTATGAAGCCTGGCTCCCGCATCACCAATAGCCTTGGTCAAACGAGCTTCCACGTTCATATGGATATCTTCCAAGGCCACATCAAACTTAAATTTACCTGCTTCAATATCAGCTAAAATTTTCTTAAGTCCTGCCTCGATAGCCTTGCCATCAGCTGCAGAAATAATACCCGTTTTAGCCAGCATATGAGCGTGAGCAATACTGCCTCTGATATCCTCGTGATACAGACGCTGGTCATACTCTATAGATGCATTAAAGGCATCTACTAATTTATTGGTGTCTTTGCTGAATCTACCGCCCCATAATTTTGCCATTATTTCAGTTTCCCCTGTTTCATCAAAGCTCTAACTGCCAAAGGCAAACCAAACAAGGTGATAAAGCCCTTAGAGTCGGATTGATCATAAACATCGTCCTCACCAAAGGTTACATATTCCTTGCTATACAAGGAGTACGGGCTCTTGGTGCCGGCTGTAATAATGTTGCCCTTGTAGAGTTTTAGTCTTACAGTACCGGTAACAGTCTTTTGAGTTTCATCCACAAAAGCCTGCAATGCTTCTCTCAGAGGAGAGAACCACATGCCATCATATACCAATTCAGCATATCTTACGGCAATAAGCTCTTTATAGTTATAAGTAGCCCTGTCTAAGCAGATGTTTTCCAATTCGTTGTGTGCGTAGTAGATTAAAGTACCGCCGGGAGTTTCATAAACACCACGGTCCTTCATGCCTACCAAGCGGTTCTCAACCATATCGGAAATACCAATACCGTTACGAGTACCAATCTCATTTAAGGTTTCTACGATTTTTACAGGTCCCATATTTTTGCCGTTAACAGCAACAGGAACGCCTTCCTTAAATTTGATTTCTACATATTCATCCTTATCAGGAGCTTGTTCCGGAGTCTTGGTAACAATGAACAATTCTTGCTTTGGTTCATTCCAAGGATCTTCCAAGTCGCTGCCTTCATGGGATAAGTGCCACATATTTCTGTCCATGCTGTAATCCTTCTTCTTGGTTACAGGTACAGGAATATTATGAGCTGCTGCATAATCGATAGCTTCATCTCTGGAACGAATGGTCCATTCTCTCCAAGGAGCGATAACTTTGATTTGCGGAGCCAAAGCCTTAATACCCAATTCAAAACGTACTTGGTCATTACCCTTGCCGGTAGCGCCATGGCAAATAGCATCTGCTTTTTCTTTCAAAGCAATGTCAACCAAGTGTTTGGCGATACAAGGACGAGCAAAAGAAGTACCTAGCAAATATTTTTTCTCATAAACTGCACCTGCTTTAACAGTAGGCCATACATATTCAGAAATAAATTCTTTTTTCAAATCAAGGATATAGCATTTGCTAGCACCGGACTTCAAAGCTTTTGCTTTAACAGGCTTCAGTTCATCGCCTTGTCCTACGTCAGCACAGCAAGCAATAACCTCGCAATCATTATAATTTTCCTTTAACCAGGGAATAATAATAGAGGTATCTAATCCACCGGAGTAAGCTAATACAACTTTCTTAACATTTTCTTTTTTCATCTACGTTTCCTCCCATTTTTAAAGCATTTATCCACTTAATAAGAATTACTTCTTATTGAGCTTATAGGTTTTCAGGGCCCATTAAGAGAGCCATTATAGCCTTTTGCACATGCAGCCTGTTTTCTGCTTCATCAAATACAGCAGAATGAGGTCCTTCAATTACTGCTTCAGTAATTTCTTCGCCTCTGTGGGCAGGCAAGCAATGCAATACTATGGCATCAGGACGAGCTACTGCCAAAAGCTCGTCGTTAATCTGATATTCATGGAGAGCCTTCATGCGAGCCTCTCGCTCTGCCTCTTCACCCATGGAAGTCCACACATCTGTATAAAGAACATCAGCACCTTTGGCAGCTGACAGCATATCCTCTTCTACGGTAATAGTGGCACCTGTGTACTTAGCATCTTCTTGAGCGTTTTTCAAGATTTCTGCATTAGGTTGGTAGCCTTTAGGACTAGCGCAAACCATGTTCATGCCGACTTTAGCGCAAGCATACATAAGAGAATGAGCCATATTATTGCCATCTCCTACATAAACAAGTTTTCTGCCCTTGAGGATTTCTTTCTTTTCCAGGATGGTGAAAATATCTGTTAAGGCCTGACAAGGATGCAATAAATCTGTTAGACCGTTAATAACCGGTACAGTAGCATATTTTGCCAGCTCTATAACTGAATCATGAGAAAAGGTTCTAATCATGATACCGTCAACATAACGAGACAACACTCTGGCCGTATCTTTAACTGGTTCCCCTCTGCCTACCTGGGAGGATGCGTCGCTTAGATAAATAGGATGTCCTCCTAATTGATGAAATCCGGTTTCAAAAGAAACACGGGTCCTTGTGGATGCCTTCGAAAAGATCATCGCTAGGGCTTTTCCCTGTAAAAACGCGTGGGGTATGCCTGCCTTTTGCATCCGTTTTAATTTTCTGGCCACATCCAGAATCGTAGCAACTTCACCTACCGACAAATCATGGATGGAAATTAAGTCTTTGTTTTTTAAGCCCATGTTCCTAACCTCGTTCCCTTAGAAATCTTTAATGATTTCTTTTAATACTTCTTTCAAATTATCAATTTCTGCTTCCGTAATTATTAAAGGAGGCGCAAAACGTAAAACAGTACCTGCCGTACAATTAATAATGCAACCTTTCGCCTGAGCTGCACCAACCAGTGCTCCGGCCGGCTTATTCATTTCCATGCCCAGCAGTAAACCTTCACCACGCACGTCCTTAACCTTGTCAGGAAAAGCTTTAGCTACTTCTTGCAAGGCTGCTTTAAAGTAAGCGCCTGTTTTAGCAGCTACCTTGTCCATACCCTCTTTACGTAAAGTGCTAACCGTAGCATAGGATGCCGCACAAGCTAAGCAGTTACCACCAAAAGTGGTGCCATGGTCGCCGGGTGCAAAGACATGAGCCAATTTTTCATCTACCGCAAAAGCGCCCATCGGGACACCGCCGCCAATAGCTTTGGCCAAAGTCAAAATATCAGGTTTTACACCGGAAAGCATGTAGGCAAACCATTTACCGCTCCGGCAAAAGCCCGTTTGCACTTCGTCAAAAACCAAGAGAGCATCATGCTTGCTACACAGCTCTTTAACCTTTGCCAGGTAATCAGCAGGTGGCACATAAACACCGCCTTCACCTTGAACAGGTTCCAAGAGAACACCGCACACCTCGTCGTCCATTTCCTTAGCCAAAGCATCTATATCACCAAAAGGCACATAAACAAAACCTTGTGGCAAGGGAGATAAACCCTCGTGATAGTGCTCTTGTCCGGTAGCTGTCAGAGTCTCCATGGTCCTGCCATGGAAAGATTCCAGAGCCGTAATAATTTTATATTTCTTAGGATTCTTCTTAATACCGTACTTACGAATCAGCTTAATAGCTCCTTCGTTAGCCTCTGCACCGCTGTTGCACAAGAAAATCCTGTCAAAACCGGTAACCTCACTTAATATTTGTACCGTCTTGGCTTGAATTTCGGTGTAGTAAATGTTGGAGCAATGGATAACTTTTTTAGCTTGCTCGCAAATACCATTAACAATGGCGGGATGGTTATAGCCTAGAGAGTTAACGGCAATCCCTGCAAAGTAATCAGTGTATTCCTTACCATCGGCATCATACAGCTTGCAGCCTTCACCGTGATCCCAGGCAATTTGCGCTCTGCCGAAAACAGGTAAATAATATTTCTCGGTTATATCAATAATTTCTTTAGTTTTCATTAGAATGCCCCCTGCCTAAACTTATTCTTTAACTACTTCCGTACCTACACCCTTGTCAGAGAAGATTTCTTCCAAGATAGAGTGTTCTTGTCTGCCATCAATGATATGAGTCTTCTTGGCACCACCGGATAAAGCTGTAATGCAAGCCTTAACCTTAGGAATCATGCCACCATCAATACTACCATGAACAATCAGCTCTTGTGCTTTTTCAAAAGTTAAAGTGGATATAAAGGAATTTTCATCCTTATAATCTTCATAAATACCACGCACATCAGTAAGCATTAACAGCTTTTCTGCCTTTAAGGCCCCTGCTACATCACCAGCTACGCTATCAGCATTGATGTTATAAGTCTCGCCGTCCGGTCCAACACCGGTAGGAGCAATAACGGGGATATAGTTGTTAGACAAAAGCAGGTTGATTAAGTCGGTATTAATCTTCTCTACACTTCCAACAAAACCAATATCTACCAGGTTAACCTCACCGTTTTGGTATACATCAGCCAAATGCTTCTTAGCCTGAATCAGCTTAGCATCCTTACCATTTAAACCTACTGCACTGCCGCCCAATTGATTGAGACGGGCAACCAGGTCAGTGTTAACCTTGCCCACCAAAGCCATTTCAGCGATGCCGACAGTTTCTGCATCAGTAACCCTTAAGCCACTGACAAAAACAGATTTTTTCCCGGCCATTTTCATCAAAGCGTTAATTTCAGGTCCACCACCGTGTACAACTACAGGGCACATGCCTGCGCATTGTAAAAATACTATGTCTTGTAAAACCTTATTTTTTATATCATCATTCAGCATAGCATTGCCGCCATACTTTACAACAACGGTTTTCCCTTTAAACTCTTTAAGGTATGGTAAAGCCTCTACTAGAATGTTAATTTCCTCACCTTTAATAAGCATGTCGTTTCCTCCAATATGTTTAGATTTTTTGTGGCCTATTATACTCGCCCACAACATATGTCAAGCTCGCCCCTGGTCTACCCTCCTTTTTGGGTACTGCAATATTATACGCTAAGCGTGCATAATTTTGCAATAGTTTTTTTGTATTTTTTCTATTTTTTTATTCGCTTCTTTCCTGAGCTTTCCTTTCAATATTATGATATATTATTTTACTACGATTACACCTAATAAGCAAAGGATTTTATCCCCTGTAGATACAAGGAATAATCACGACTTTTTCTGTTTTATTTTCTGTTAAATATTTCACAAAATATCCAGAATGGGATATAATTAATTCACAGAACAATTATTAACAGAAATATTTTATTAGCAAAGGATTTCCCATGAAGTTGCGACAATTGTTAAATACTACAAATCAAAAAACTTCCTACAAAAACCGACCAGTTCTGGCAATGGTATTTCTATGCGCTTTTTTATTATTGTTACCCGTATTTCCTGTCTTGGCTAAAAATGATATCGGCACAACAGGTAAGCCCAGTGTGCTTAAGCATGTGTTATTTATAAATTCTTACTCCAGCGATTTTATTACTGTTCCCGTAATAATCACTCATCTGGAAGAAGATTTAAAAAATATCGCTACCATCCAGTACATTTACATGAATACTAAAAATCGGGATCTACAGTTTGCTACAGCGCAAACAGAACGTGAGCTGATTTATTTGCAAGGCGCGGCTAAATTCGACTTGGTTGTTACCGGAGACGATGATGCCTTGGATTTCGTGCGAAAGTATCGCAATAAGTACTTTCGGGATATTCCCGTTGTTTTTGAAAACGTAAATTCCGAAGCTAAAGTCAAGGAAACTGTTGCCCAAGACTCCTTCATCTGCGGCTTATTAGAGAACATGCCTACCAAGGAAACAATAGAGTTGGCGCAGCAACTTCGCCCCAAGGCTAAACAGGTAGTCGTTGTTTCTGATCGCAGTGTTTCCGGATTAGGTACAGATCAACAGTATACAGACATAGAAAAATATTTTCCTCAGCTGAAATTCGTATTCTTGAATTCAACCCAATATAATACCGCCGCCTTAAAAAATAAGATTAGCGAATTTGGTGATGAAACCATTCTTATTTTTGGTGTGTTTGCCCGCGATGGTTCTAACAAAACCTATACCGTATCGGAAGGTGCCAAGTTTTTAGCGTCAGCTGCCAAGATACCTATATTCAAAGCTGATGAGGCTGGTATTGGGGACGGAATTTTAGGTGGTTGTGTACTTTCCTACGACAGTATTGGTTTGAAAACCGCTGCCATGGCACGAAAAATATTGCTAGGCGAAGCCACTCCCAAGAAACTTGGCTATGAAAAAGGAGATTATAGTTATAAATTCGATATTAAAGCCATGGAAAAGTTTAACCTTTCCAAAGGAACTTTTAATAAATTAGCAATCAATCCTATTTTTATCAATGACAGCCCCAGTTTTTATCAATTACATGCTACAGTTATCTGGGGTGCTCTTTTTGCTTTATTAATTCTGGCTTTGTTATTTCTTATTAATGATCGCCGCCGCAACCGGGAATTTAACGAAAAGCTGTCTGCTACCAAAGCAGAAACAAGGGCTGCCGAGCTAGCCAATCAAGCCAAATCTGATTTTCTTAGTCACATGAGTCATGATATCAGAACTCCTTTAAATGCCATTATCGGTTTGGCACAATTGGCCAAAGACGATATTGCCAGTCCTGCCAGAGTTTCTGATGATTTGGACAATATTTTCCGCAGTGGTGAAATTTTACTGGGTTTACTTAATGATGTTTTAGATGTAAGCAGGATTGAAAGAGGCAAGTTAACTCTCAATAACGAACCCTATAACATGAATGATTTCATTATGGGTCTGCATACCATGTTTGATGATGTTTGCCTGCGGAAGGGTTTACATTTTACCATCACAAGCAACGTTGAAGACAAAATCTTCCTGGTAGATAAAGTCCGTTTCAATCAGGTTATTGGAAATCTCATTAACAATGCGACTAAATTTACGCCTACCGGTGGTAGCATCAGCGTTGATCTAAATTGTGGCGAAGTTGGACAAAATGGTTTAATGCCTTATACTATTACGGTGGCAGATACAGGTCGAGGCATGAGCACCGAATTTCAGAAAAAGATGTTTGAGCCTTTCACCCAGGAGCTCAGCAGTCTCAGTACCAACACTTCAGGCAGTGGTTTGGGCTTGGCCATCGTGTATAATATTGTCAAGCTTTTTGGTGGCAAGATTGATGTCGTCAGTGCACCTGGTCAAGGTACCGTCTTTATTTTGTCTTTCAATTTAAAGCCTGTAATAGCTTCTTCTCAGGAAGCAGACATAGGTCAATCTGCCATGGAAACAATGGTTTCTGCCAGCCTACCTGCTAAAAACTATGAGCTTGATGGCCTGCGTATTTTATTGGCTGAGGATCAATATTTAAATGCAGTTATTGCTCAACGGCTTTTATCCAAACAGGGTATCCTCGTGGATGTGGCCGGCAACGGGCAGGTTGCAACTGAAAAATTTAGTGAAGCACAGCCGGGCTATTATGCCGCCATCCTAATGGATATTCGTATGCCAATTATGGATGGACATACTGCTACACAAATCATTCGCAGTATGCCGCGTCCCGATGCCAAGACCATTCCTATTATTGCCATGACCGCAGAAGCTTTTGACGGTGAAATAAACAATTCCCTCCGGCAGGGCATGAACGCTCACATTACCAAACCTATTGACCCGGAAATACTTTTTAACACAATAGCAAAATTCTGTAAGCCAAAACAGCCACTGGCATAAAATTTATTAAACTTTGCAAAGGAGAAGCTATGAGAAAATTAATAGTCATTTTATTTTTGCTATCTGCCGGTCTATGCTATATAGCTACCAGGCCGTCTCACGCTCCTTCCCTTCTTCCTTCCTTTAACACCGGTGCCGCCGGTACCATTACGGAAAAACTACCGGGGTTGCCTACCATCCCACAGGGAAAACATAGTATGCTGGAAGTTTTACCACATCCCTTAAAGGTTTTTGCTCAGGGTTATTATTTACAAGAGCTAACTCGGGAAAAAATGGGCAAGGGTAATTGGACAGCCCTCCAAAATATGCCGGCAGCAATGCCCCAGGCCCTTATCGCCATTGAGGACAGGCGTTTTTACGAACACCATGGCATTGATGTGGATGGCATTATTCGTGCCATCTTGGTAAATATCCAGGCCGACAGTGTGGTAGAGGGTGCCAGTACTCTGACCCAGCAATTGGTAAAGAACAATCTGCTTACTGATGAGCAATCTGTAGAACGCAAGATTTGGGAAGCCAGTCTTGCTCTTCTGGTTGAGAGTCGTTACAGCAAAGATGAGATTTTGGAAATGTATTTAAATACCACCTACTTTGGTGCCGGTGCTACCGGCATCAAGGCAGCGGCAAGTACCTACTTCGGCGAAGCGCCTAAGGAATTGTCTTTGGTAGAGTGCGCTACCATAGCTGCCCTGCCCTATGCCCCAACAGCTTTAAATCCCAAGGAAAATCCCAAGGGCTGCAAGGAGCGGCGTAATTTGGTACTTTCCCAAATGGGCAAAAATGGTTTCTTAACTCAGGATGAGGTATCCAAAGCTCAGGCGCAACCGCTTGTGCTTAATTAAGGCAGTTGTACTATAAAGGTGAACAGTATTTTCCACGCTAGGCATCAGGTTGTCAAGGCTTAGCTTGGAAATGATACTGTTCACTTTTTGTTTATTCCCATACAAAAGAGAGCTCTGTTATTCCCAAACACGGCAGCCTAAACCTAATGACGTGCATAGAATACATAGCTCTCTTAATTACAGCTAAAAAATAAGCCGTATATTCCTCGTCCGGCAACAAGCTATCAAGGCCAGACCTCGGAATAATACGGCTCTCTTTCAATAATCACATGCTTATAAATGTTTCTTCATAATGCGCTTGTAAATTTCTACACCCGGCTGATCAAAAGCATCTACATTGGCAAATTCACCTTCGTAAGCAATAGAAAGCATCAGATAATAGAAAATTTGTCCTAAAACATATTCATTCATCTTCGGTAAATAGTAGCAAGCATTAAAGCGATTGTCGCTGGTTAAAGCCTCTTCGTTGGCATGCAGTGCTATTAGCAAGGCTTTATTTACATCCAAGCCTTCCATGTTCTTAAATTGACTGATTTCCGGGAAGCAATTATGGAGAACAATTCTACCCTCGGCGTTACCCAGCGCAATAAATTGCACCACTTTATCCCTGCGGCCTTCTTGATGCAGTTGAGTTTGAGAATGCATATCAGTGGTTCCCACTGCAATGGTAGGAGTTCTCCCATAAAAGACCTCCTCACCCTTTTTATTCTTTCTCTTACCCAGAGACTCTGCTAAAAGCTGTATGTACCAGTTGCCTAAAGATTGCATTTTAATACCATAAGGCATCATTACTTCAATGTTGCAACCATACTTGGTAAACGCCAGATATTTATATACGGCATTAGCCAGAGCCGGATTGTCGGACAAAGAACTACTTTGGCAAGCCTTATCCATATCCTTGGCACCATCTAGCAACTGATGCAAATCCATACCCAAAATAGCAGCCACAATTAAACCCGGTGTAGAAAGTACACTGAAGCGACCGCCAATGCCTTCCACCAAATCAAATAAGGCCCAGCCATTTTTAGCTGACAAAATATTAAATGGCCCAGTTTTATTGGTCTTGTCAGTAACTACAGCAACTTCCAGTTTAAAGCACTTTTCTTCTTTTTGGAATTGCTCGTAGAAATACAAAAATGCAGACAAGGTTTCCAGCGTAGTACCAGATTTGGAAATTGCTACCATGCAGACATTCAGCTTTTTACCATCAGCCACCTTGGCTTCAGCCAGCACCTTCAGCTCTTTCCAGATAGCTTCCATGTCATCAACATCCAGGCTATTGCCTGTAAAATAAACCTTGGACAAGGGCGCACCTTGTTCCTTGCTATGATTCCACAACTCACTGGTAAAAGAATCATAAAGCACTTTGCCACCTAAATAGGAACCACCTATGCCACAGAAAATAACAGCATCGCACTGACTTCTGATTTTTTGTCCATAGCCAATCATACTGTCTAAAAGCTCTTTGGTGTTGGGGTAACCTTCCTGCACATAAGGCAGCCTGGTGAAATATACATGCTCAGGTGTACCATCTTTGGACAAATGGCCCGCAATTTCACCTGTTTGGCGCAAATGTTTAATAGTCTCTTGAGCCGCAGCGATTTTTTCATGCATCGTTTTGACATCCTCAGGAGTTAAACGGTCCACCCCAAACAAATTAGTAAAATCAAAACTAATACCGGAATCAAGCGTAATCTTATGTTCATTATCCATCATAGCCACACTCCTCTTCCTTACTCACTCTTTTATTTTAGCACACTAAAGACTTAGTAGCAAAGAAAGATAATAGAAAAAGAAACTTGCGGACTATGCAAAAGTGTAGGTCCGCAAGCCTCTTCTATAGGTATGCCTAATTATTTGCCATGTTATAAACGTTTTTTATTTCTTATCTTGAGGCGCAGGAGTAGCAGCATGGTTTTGCGCGATGATATCTAAGAACACCAAAGGTTTCTTACCATCATTTCTCAAGGCATGTACCTGCCCAATATGGCAAATGGTAATATCATGAGGTTTTACTCTGGTTTCTTTGCCATTTAATTCCGTGAAAACACCCGTACCTTCCAAAACAATATAAGCATCTTCATTATTGTAATGTTTATGCACGCCAATAGAGGCTCCGGGCTGCAGTGTCATAAAACCAATTTCTTTAATGGCATTCTCTTTGGAAGCCATATCTCTGGTAAAAGAGAATTTGCCATAAAGAACACCATTACCACCTGCTACCTTAGTTTTGTTCAAAGTAATCAGTTTGTCAGCTGAGAAATATTCCTGAGCCATGACCTTGGCATTATAAGCCGCCTTGTCTGCTGCCGCTTTATCTGCTGCGGCCTTATCAACTGCCTTGTCTGCTGCAAAACCTACTGTAGAAATACCTAAAGCCATTACCATTGCTAATACTAGTGCCTTTTTCATAAAACTGATACCCCTTTTCTCTCTTTTATTTTTACAGCACAGAAGCTGTAAAGGTCATATATTCACAATCGCTCGCTTCTATTTTAGCATTTTATGAGCTTTCCGTGAAAGCACCCAACTAAAATAATCTAAATAATTAAAGAAAAATTTACACATTTGATGTTTTATACCTATTTGCACCAAAAGAATATAAAATTAGAGTAAAAATGGTATAATATATTTGTATATACATTTAGGCATAGGGGGAGATTGTTTATGCAAAAAATAACAGCTTTTTTGTTAACTTGTTTATTAGTATTGGCATTACCCTTAGTAGCAGGGGCTGAAAAGGAAAAATATAAATCAGACAGCTATCAATTCTCTAACGTGAAAAATGTTACCATTACGGGAGTGAGCATGGGAAACAGTACCTATGCTAATTTGAGAACTGATTCTCCTGCAGCAATGCAGGATACAGTACTGAATATGACATCCGATGCCTTAAGAGCTCGTCATTTGAATGTTGGCTCCACCAGAGCTTTGGACCCGGATTTAAAAATTAGTGTAGTAATAAATTCTTTAGGCTCCTATATAGAGCATAAGGCTGCCTATGATACTACTGAAACAGTAGACAAAAAAGAAGTTGGCAAGGACGAGCATGGCAATGACATCGTAGTAACTGTTCCTACTCAACAGACAGTCCACCACCCTGCTGAAGATATTACTCATGCTGTAGCTGTTATCCGCTTTGTAGCTACTGATGTGCGGACCGGCAAAGAAGTTTATACTGTTACTGATAACAGAGAACGTGCCGGCGATACGGATCCTTCCGGCATGCTGCACCGTATTTGCAAGGATTTTGCTAAAGACATTACCAGGGATTAGCTTTTATTTTTACGCACTGTTTTACTAGCTGGCAAACAAACTGATCGAGGTAAGGTCTATGAAGAGAAAATTTGTATTTCTGCTACTAGTGATACTGTGTACTTTAGGAAACTTAGTGGCTGAAGGTGCGGAACAAAGAGTCATTAAAATTGGCTACACAACAAATCCCGGTTTCATCAACTTGAAAACCGATGGAACCTATGATGGATATGCTGTGTCATATTTGCAGGAAATCGCCAAATATACAGGTTGGCGTTATGAGTATGTCCATGATACCAAGGAAAAAATTAATCAGGCTTTGCTTGACGGTGACATTGATTTAATCTGCAATATGAGTTTTACGCCGGAACGCGCTCAAATTTATGACTACACCTTGTATCCTGCTGACACAGAAGTCAGCCTGGTATATACCCGTCCTAAGACAAAAGCTGAAATTGAAGCCACGGTATTATCTTTAAACAATTGGAAGATTGGCGTTACCGCAGGTTCTTATCAACGGGAAGCTTTCCGTAGTTTTGCCCAGGAACATAACTTTACCTATCAGGAAGTAGTGTTTTCAGAAAAGAAGGATATGTTTGCAGCTTTAGACAATGGCCAAGTGGATGGTGTAGCTACTACCAGCCTTTATCACACCACGGCTTATAAACTTGTAACTATCTTTTCTATCGATCCGGTGTTTCTTGCAGCACGGAAAAATCGTCCTGATAATTTGATTAAGCAAATCAACGGTATTATCGGTCAAATAACTCATAGGTCACCGGATTTTACGGCTCGCCTACGAGAACGGTATTACGCCAATGATGTCACTCAAAGTCAGCCTCTGTTCACGCCGGCGGAATTGGAATTTATTAAAACCTGTCCTGTATTAAAAGTAGGCCATTTTAGCAAGCGTCTGCCTTTTTCTTATTATGATTCTACTACACATAAACTGGTAGGTATCACCATAGATATTTTGCAACAAATTAGCCTGAAATCAGGCTTAAGGTTTGAAGACGAAGGTATTGAACCGGGCGTTTTACCGATGCAGGAATTAGCCAATGGCAAATACGATTTAATTACCGGCATTGTTCACAATACGGAACGCTTAGCTGATCCCACCATCCGTATTACCAGTGCCTATTTTCAGGGCAGAATGGTCATTGCCGGTCCTAAGGCGAAATATTTTGACAAAAATGCCACCTTTAGGATTGCTTTGCCCAGCGACGCCAAGGGCATAGAACGGTATGTGAGAGATAATTTTCAACAATATAAGATTGTATATTTTAAAGATACGGAAGAATGTATGACAGCAGTGGTCGACGGCAAAGCTGATATGATGATGCAAAATTTTGAAATCGTCAATGCCTTGCTGCAAAAGCCCCGGTTTGAAAGCTTGGCAATCTGGCCTACCAATATGTTCATGGACGAAGATTTCTCCATAGTTGCGACCAGCAAGGCCAATCCTTTGTTAATTTCTATTCTTAACAAGTCTATTAATTCTATTGATTCCAATAAAATTTATGACATTACTCTGCAGCATACTCATAACAAGCCTTATGAGTTAACCATAAGTGATATTCTATACAAATACAGAGTAGAATTTGAGGTACTACTACTCTTTATCCTGAGCATGGTTGCTGTGGCCTTCTATGTGAACAGACAAAAGCGTAAGAATATTGAGCTGCTCACTCAAAAAAACAACCAGCTTTCCCAAGCTATTACACAAGCCCAGGTTGCAAACAGTGCCAAGAGCCAATTTTTATCCAAGATGAGTCACGAAATCAGAACACCTTTAAATGGTATTACCGGATTAACAACCTTAGCCTTAGAAAATCTGAACAACCAGGATAAATTGAAGAATTATTTACAAAAAATAATCTTGTCGTCCCAAATGCTACTCAACATCATCAATGATATCCTTGATATGTCAGCTATCGAAAACGCCAAGCTAAAAATTGTTAAAGAGCCTTTTGAGTTCCGAGAGATGTTGGCCGACGTTACCGGTATTTATGATGCTCAGTGCCGTAGCAAAAAAATTGATTTTAATGTCCACGTGGACAACACCATAGATGAAGATTTGATTGGTGATAAAGTCAGAGTAAACCAAATTCTTCTCAACCTCCTGTCCAATGCCATTAAATTTACACCGAAGGGCGGACGTATCAGTGTAGAAGTTAGCGAGCTACGCAAAGACGCCCGACAGGTATTCTTGCGCATGGCTGTCAGTGACACCGGCATTGGTATGTCAGACGAATTTAGACAAAGAATATTTAAGCCTTTTGAACAAGGTACTTTGAAAACCTTCCAAAAATATGGTGGTAGCGGCTTAGGTTTGTCCATTACCAAGAATTTAGTAGACCTTATGGATGGAAAGATAGATGTCAACACAGAATTGGGCAAGGGTTCTGTCTTTACTGTAGATATGCCCTTTGGACGGGTTCCTAAGACAGCACAAGTGGCCCATCCTCCCCAAGCTACTACGGCCGCACCGCAAAAAATATCTCTCAGTGGCAACCGCATCCTGGTCGTAGAAGACCAAGTCATTAACCGTGAAATTGCTACGGAACTTCTTAAAATGTCAGGGGCTACAGTAGAAAGCGCCATGGATGGCAAGGAAGCCTTAGAAAAATTTACGGCTTCAGTGCCAGGTTACTACAACCTGATTTTAATGGATATCCAGATGCCCATCATGAATGGTTACGAAGCGGCCAGAGCTATTCGTAGCAGCAACCATTCGCAAGCCAAAGACATTCCCATTATCGCCATGACTGCTGATGCTTTTACAGAAGACGTTTCCCGAGCTTTGGCAGCAGGTATGAATGAGCACATTGCCAAGCCTATTAATGTTAAAATGTTGTTGCAGACTTTGGCAAAATTTTTAATTAAATAAAGCAAAAGAAGGCAGCACCTAACCGGTGCTGCCTTCTTTTTACTCTACTGTCTGTCCGGAATCTTATAATATTTCAAGAGTTCCTTAATAATAGGGTCCTGCATACGATACTTCATCACCATAAAATAGACGTCTCTGTTCATGGGTGGATTTAGGGGAATCATATTATAATTTCCCTTGTTCATCGCTTTTGCAACCGACACAGAAGAAAAGGACAAAGCCAGATTCTGGCTAACCATTTGCGCATTAGCCTCGTTATGGCTGGAATTGCACATAATTTGAGGATGGACATTATGCTCGTGAAGGGTCTTAGCCACCTCATTATACATGGGAGTATTTTCTTCAGGCATAATTAAGTGCCTTTTTTCCAAATCCTCCGGCACGATAACTTTTTTGCTAGCCAGGGGATGAGATTTGTGAACCATTAAAATGACCGTATCATGGTGAAGCGGTGCATAATAAATTTCCGGATCCTCCAGCGTTTCACTTTCCGCAATAACCAGTGCTGCATCAAGGAAACGTTGGTGAAGCAACTCCAGTAAAGTAATACTACCACCTAAACGAACCTGTACATCTATACCGGGATGATCCTGAACAAATTTCTGCAAAGGGACGGCCAAGTTAAGATAACCAAATAGCCAAAAACAGCCTATGGACACTCTGCCTTTTTCCAGATTCTGGTAACTTCTCATGTTGGCAATAGTTTTATCCGTATCATTAACAATCCGCTTAGCATATTCGACAAATTCTTCCCCAGCCGGTGTCAGTGTCACATAGCGAGGATGGCGATAAAACAATTTTATTTTTAAATCATCCTCCAAAGCCTTTATCTGCTGACTCAGCGCAGGCTGAGTGATATACAGTTCCCTGGCTGCTTCAGTAAAGTTGCCACATTTAGCTGCCGTTATCAAATAACGAAGCTGCATAATTTGCATAGTTTGTTCTCCTTTTAGAACACTTTTTTAATAGCAAAGCAAAACCTATACGATAAATAAGCAGCTTGGCTTTTTATCGATAAGCAATTGCTTATCGATTTTAGTATAAATAATTATTTTACGTATGTCAAACATTCTAATATAATCGAATTATCAGAAAAGACATTTGTAACGAAAGGAAGCCGAATATGGAAGAAAAAATGTGTTATGATGTTGTCATCGGTGGCGGTGGAACAGCCGGCGTGACTGCTGCCATAGGGGCTGCTAAGGCCGGGGCAAAAGTGCTAATCATTGAACGCAATGCTTATTTAGGTGGCGAAGCGACCCACACCGGAGTTGGAGCTTTCTGCGGAATTTACACTTGTGGTAAGAATCCACAGAAATGTGTAGCAGGGGCCAGTGATATGATTGTCGACGAAATGAATCAGCTTAATCCCCACTCTACAGAAATAATTGTTTCCGCTGTCGGTAACAAGAATGTGCAATACAAAACAGAGTATTTAAAATTTGCTTTAGATAATATTGCCGCTAAGCTCGGCATTGAAGTACTCTTCCACACCCGCATCATCAGTGCCGTAGCCGAAAATGGTCATTTAAAGAGTCTGACCTGCGCAGACGACGAAGCTAATTTTACTGTAGAGGCTGCTACTTTCGTTGATGCTACCGGCGATGCCAATATCTTACATCTATCCGGAGCAGAAACGCTTTGGGGTGATGAGGATGACAAATCAGTACAAGCTGCCACGCTTCCCTTCCGTTTGTGCGGAGTAGATATCACCAAGGATATGTCTCCTAACGCAGTAGAAAATGCTGTAAAAAAAGGTAAAGAAGCAGGAATTCCGTTCCTGACCCGCGAAAGAGGTTTTATTCAGAAAATTACCGGCTCTCAAGAAGTCATCGTTCTGCTTCCTTCCATCATACCTACCGGCCTAAGTGCCAAGGAGCTTACCCACCTGGAAACGGAAACTCGCAGGCAAGCTTTCTATTATGCCAAGGCTCTTAAACAGTTCATGCCAGGCATGGAAAATAGTGAATTGACCATGATTGGTCCCTCCCTTGGTTTCCGGGAAACCCGCAGGATGGCAGGAAAACAAATGCTTAAGGCTGACGATGTGTTAGGACGCCGTAAATTAAGCGACGGCGTAGGTAGAGGCGGTTGGAAACCTGAAATCCATAAGAAGTTAAATGAAGCTGCGGTTTATCTTGATGTTCCCAGTGCCAGCTACTATGATATTCCTCTCGGCTGCTTACAAGCTAAGGCCTTAGATAATGTGTATGGCTGTGGCAGATTGGTCTGCGCTGATACAGCTGCCATGGCTGCAGTGAGAGTCATGGGCACCTGCTTTGCCACAGGTCAAGCCGCCGGCGTCGCTGCCGCTCTACAAGCAGAGCAGAGAGATTTTAGCGCTGAAGCAGTAAGAAAAGAATTAACTAACCAAGGTGCTTTAGTATAGAACAATTGAAAAAATAAAAAATAAAGGAGATTGTTTATTATGAGCAAATCAACAAAAGACACCATGTTTCTCGTTCTGGCGCTGGCAGTAGGCTTTGCTATTAACCAACTGCCCCCTTCCGGAGCACTAACCAAAGAAGGCATTTCTGTTCTGGCCGTATTCGTCACTTCTTTGATGATGTGGATTACCATTTCCATTGACTGGCCCAGCATGATTTCCATTCTACTACTTGGTTTCCTTCCTAGTTTTGGTTTTACGTCCACCTTCCACGGTGCCTTCGGAAACAGTACCGTCGCTTTCTTAATTTTCACCTTCATGCTGGTATATCCTTTATCTCAAACCAGCTTCGTAAGAAGATGTACCGTCAGCTTTATCACTAATAGTTTTGCCCGTAAAGGTCCCTGGTCTTTTATTACCTTCTTATTTGCAGCTGTTACTTTCATGGGCCTGTTTATTTCTCCTTCCGTTTTGTTCGTTGCTTTTATGCCCTTCCTGGAAGATATTTTCAAAGTGTTGGAAATCAAAAAAGGCGGCAAAACAGGTAATTTGATTATGATGGGTACCGCTTTCTGCATTAGCATGTCCTCCGGTATGACTGCTATAGGTCACGTATGGCCTACCTTAGCAATGGGCTATTATACCGCTTCTACCGGCAAAGACATCAACCAATTCCAATTCATGGCTATGGGTATTCCTACCGGTATTATTCTGTTAATTCTTTTACTGCTCGTTTTCAAATATATCTATCGTCCTGATGATATTAACGATATTAATCCCGAAAAAGCCATGAGCCTGAGAGGCACTATTCCTGCCGCAACCCGTAAAGAAGTGATTATCTTGGCTGTTATGCTCTTGACTGTTGTTCTGTGGGTTGGACCCTCTCTTATTAAAGGCATGGCTCCCGGTATGTATAAATGGATTAACGGTATGACAACTGCAATGCCTCCTCTCCTTGGTTGTATCCTGCTCTTTGTTATTACCGATCATGGCCAGCGCATTATGAACTTCAAAGAAGCTTCCACCAAAGGCATTTTGTGGGCTTCTATTTTGATGACCGGCGCCGCTACAATGTTAGGCTCTGCCTTAACCATGGACAAAATGGGTATTAAAACCTGGTTAAGCCAGACTTTAAGTCCTATTGCCAGTGGATTGCCCGTCATTGGTCTAATTCTCTTCTTTGTAACCTGGTGTGTTTTGGAAACAAACTTCTCTTCCAACATAGTTACCACTACTGTGGTAAGTGCTGTAGCACTAACAGTGCTTAATGCTTTGCCGGCAGGAAGTGTAAACGTAGCAGCTGTTATCTGCTTGATTGGTTTTGGTGCCGCCATTTGCAATATGACTCCTGCCGGACAATCTACCATTAACACGGTAGCCATCGGTTCGGGTTGGACTACCACCAAGGATATGTTTATCTGGGGCGGTATCTTCGCAGTAATGGCTATTCTTATTATGAGCTTTGTAGGTTATAATATTGCCGCTTTGGTAATGTAATAGTATAATAAACATACAGCCTGCCTCGGACTTAGAGCCGGGCAGGCTGTATGTTTACCGGGCATAAACCGGTCGAAGGGAGTTGCTTTATATGAAAATTGAAGAAGTAAGAAAACAAATTGATGCTATAGACCCTCAAATCAGAGAACTACTTATGAAACGTTTTGAATGTGGTTATCACGTTGCAGAAACAAAGCTGGCTGACCATAGTACCACCGTCTTCCGCGCTGATCGTGAAGAGGCTATTCTCACAAGGCTGGGCAGCGCTGTACCTGATAAGCTTAGGGCTCAATATTTAGCTGTTGTAAAAAAGATTATGGAAGCAAATCGTATGTATCAATATGGTCTTCTGTATGACTGGTACGGTGAGGCAGCAGTTTTTACACCCCTGGTCAAGGACATGACCATTGCTCCCTGTGGAACCATGGTAAAGGTTCGTTTTACCAAAAATGATCGTCCCAATGCGCTATCTTCTATCTTAGGCATGATTGGTGATTACGGCTATAACCTGACAGACTTGGCAATAGACGCAAAAGATGCAACTCAAAAAACCGTCACTTTCACTTTAACCATTGGCGGTGACCTAAGCACTGAGCACATGAAGAAGCTGATGTTCCAGCTATCCCGGGAAAGTGAAAACTTCCAGATTCTGGAAAATAAATAACTTAAGGAGATTATATGATGGGTACTATAAAAACTGTTATGCTTGGCAATGTTGAAGTTGGTAAAGATGCACCTAAGGTAATTGTTCCCATTGTGGCAAAAGACAGGGAAACCATCGTTGCCAAAGGCAGGGAATTAACCCAATACACCATGGATGTAATTGAATGGCGTGTAGATTTTTATGATGATGTTTTTGACATTCCCAAAGTTGTTGAAACCGGTCGTCAACTGCGTGAAGCCTTACAAGGCACCCCCATCCTCTTCACCTTCCGTACTAAAAAAGAAGGTGGCGAGAAGGAAATCTCCATGCCTGCTTACACCGCCCTAAATAAGGCTATGGCTGAAAGTGGCTATGTAGATGCAATAGATGTGGAAATTTTTTCCGGAGACGAAATAGTACGTACGAATATTGAAAATATTCATGCTGCCGACAAGCCTGTTGTGGGCTCTAATCATGATTTTTTCAAAACGCCGGACAAAGCTGATTTACTCTCCCGTCTACGCAAAATGCAAGACCTGGGCGCAGATATTCCCAAGATTGCTGTTATGCCTAAAAATAAGGCAGATGTAATTGTTCTGTTGGATGCAACCCAGGAAATGGCTGAGAAATACGCCACCCGTCCTATTATTACAATGAGCATGAGTAAAATTGGTGTTATTTCCCGTTTGGTAGGCGAAGCTTTTGGCAGCAGCATGACCTTTGGTGCAGTGGGACAAGTTTCTGCCCCCGGTCAAATTCCGGTAGAAAAACTACAGACTGCCATGGCCATCATACACGAGGCACAGAAATAAATGAAAGAAGCCAAAACTATTACCGGGCATACCCAGACCTACTGTCTGCTTGGCAGCCCGGTTGCCCACAGTATCAGCCCTGCAATACATAACTCCTCCTTTGCCCAGCTAGGTATTGATGCTTGCTATGTAGCCTTTGATGTCAACCTGGAAAATCTGGATGTAGCTGTAGAGGGACTTCGCAAATTAGGCGTTAAGGGCTGGAACGTAACCATGCCGGACAAGAATCGCATGGCCCAGCTGTGTGATGAACTCGGTCCTGCCAGCAGCATTTGCAAAACTGTAAATACTGTAAAAAATGAAAATGGTGTGCTTAGAGGCATTACTACCGATGGTACCGGTTGGGTAGAATGTGCCAGAGCCTTAGGTCATAATCCTACCGGTAAGCGAATTTTACAATTGGGAGCCGGCGGTGCCGGAACAAGTATTCTGGTACAAACTGCTTTGGATGGAGCCAAACACATTGCAGTGTTTAATGCCAAGGATGCTTTTTGGCCCAAAATAGAAGAAATTGTAGCCAGCTTAAATAAAAAAACAACGTGCAAGGTAGAGCTTTACGACTTGAAAGATCTTGCTACATTGCGTAAGCAGATTGCTCAAGCTGATCTTCTACTCAACACCACACCGGTTGGCATGATTAAAATTCCCGGCTGTCTTATTCCCGATGCTTCTTATCTGCACCAAGGCCTGATAGTTTCCGATATTATTTACGAGCCACAGGAAACTGCGCTGCTCAAGCTGGCCAGAGAGACTGGTTGCGCCACTTTTAATGGCATGTATATGCTACTTTACCAGGGTGCTGCTTCCTTTAAATTCTGGACAGGCCAGGATATGCCGATAGAAGAAATTAAAGCAAAATATTTTGATAAATAGGTAAGAAAGGGCTAAAACCAGGACAGCAATTCTTTACTTAACAAAAATCCTCACTTCTAAAGAAGTGAGGATTTTTTATTGGCTATACTCTTCATTTACCTTCTACCCGCATGGCTTTAGGTGTAGCGGGACAATGATATTCGCAGGATCCGCATCCAATACATTTTGATTCATTAATCCTGGGTAGTTTCTTGCCATTAAAATCTCCCATGGTAATTGCTCCCGTGGGACAGTGGATAGCACAATTGCCACAAACCACATTTTCTTTATTAATTAAACATTGATGAAAATCATAATTGGCCACACCAATTTTCTTGGTCTGCTTAGCTTGGAGTGCTAAAGAACCAATAGCTTGGCTGGGACAAATAGAACTACAAAGATTGCAGTTAAAGTCACAATAGCCCCTGGTATAATCCATAATCGGTTTACCAGTACCAAACATGCCATATTCTGTGGTCGCCGGTTTTAAGACCTGCTCCGGACATTTACTAATGCAAAGCTGACAAGCTGTACATTTTTGGAAGAATTGTTGCTTGGTGCTTGCGCCCGGAGGCAGCACCGGATGCTCCTGAGGTGCAGCCAAAACTGCTAGTGTATTTTCTCCACGCGCCAGCCCTGCCACAGCTGTACCAAGAGTAGCTCCTACTGTCAGTAATAGCGTACGGCGAGACAGTAAAGGCCCTTGCGCGGTTTGAGGAATGGGTCCGCTTGCCGGTGCAGCAAAAGCATGACTATAGCTAATAGCCTTAACCGGACAGTCAGCCAAGCATTCCATGCAAAGCACACACCTACTATTGTCAATCAGGTGTTTCTTTACATCAATGCAGGAAGAGCGACAATGACGTTCACACAAGCCACAACCAATGCATTTGTCAGCAGCCATATGGGGACGCAACCAGGCAAAGCGACTGACAGTGCCCAGCATGGTCCCTACCGGGCAAATGGTTTGGCAGTAGAGCCTGCCATAACGCCACGCTAAGCTGGTGAGAATAATAAAATAGCCTAAGGCTACTACAAAAGCTGTGGTGCCTTGGAAAACACTATCATATTTTTCTAAAAGTCCCAGAGCATGGTCACTGGACAGCGTTGCTACATTATTAAAGCCCTGCTGCCAAAGTGGTGCTAAAAGATTTGTTACCATGCGACCATAAATACTGTAGGGATCTAAAAGAGCCGGAATAAAATATAGTCCTAAAACCCAGGCAACGAAAAGAGCTGCTAAAATTCCATAGCGAAGTGCAACCGCTTCCTTTAAAAAAGAAAATTGCACTTGTTTGGGACGAAGCCGTTTTTTAAACCAAAAAACAATATCCTGAAAAACACCCAAGGGGCATAAAGCCGCACAATAAACTCTGCCCAAGATTGCCGTTAGGATTATAAGTACTGCCACTACCAGAAGGTTTACTGCTAAAAGAGCCGGCAAAAACTCGAGCCAAGTAAGCGGTCTGGCCAATAAGCCCAGAAATCCGGCCGTCAATGCCATTATGAAAACTAAGGCTACGGTAACACGTAGGCGAAATAACATCTTAAATCGTCTCCTTTCCGTCGGCCTTCTTGATTGCCTCTACCAGAATATCTATTTTCCTTAAATGTTCCGGAATCGGTAGATGCTGTGGACACAGGTGCAAACATTTGCCACAGCGGATGCAATGGTCGGCCCTGGCCGCCTTGGGAATATTATTTTTATACTGGATGAGAAAAGCTTTAGCTTCTTTACCAAGATTTTTAGCTTTGATTTTTTCAGCGTTGCCTGCCGCTACTCCATACTTGTTAAAAATTTGAAAATTATCAGGAATATTTACACCGTAAGGACAGGGCATACAATACTTGCAGTTGGTACAATTGATTAACTTATCATTTTCACCGGCATTCCCGGCAGGATTTTGTACCAGCTTTTGTTCACTTGCAGTCAGAGGCTGAAAATCAGTCATCGTATTAATATTATCTACTACCTGATTAAGGTCACTCATGCCACTTAAAACCGTAACAACATTTTTGTGAGAAGCAGCAAAGCGGATGGCCCAGGAAGCAATACTACGATTGGGCTCATGGCTTTTTAAAACGCGGGTATCCTCTTCAGGCAATTTAGCAAGACGGCCACCCTTCACCGGTTCCATGACAAAAACAGGCAGTCCTTTGGCCTCCAGCTTACGGTACAAGGAGCCCTCTATACGAGCATCATGGGGTATTTCGTCCGGCTCGTTCCAATCTTGATAATTAAGTTGAATCATGACGAATTCCCAGGGATAGTTATCTACCAAATGATCCAGCAAATCTTGATTGCCATGGTAAGAAAATCCCAGGTGTTTGATACGCCCGGCAGCTTTTTCACTACGCAAATAATCTAGAACGCCTTGTTTAATATAAACATTATCAAATTCATTTCTGTCATGAACATAGTGCAGCAGGTAATTGTCAAAATAAGTTGTTTGGCAACGATCAAGCTGTTCCTGAAAAATACGTTTAGCATCATCAAGACTAGAAACCATGTAGGTTGGCATTTTATCCACGAGAAAAAAGCTTTCTCTGGCATATTTCTTTAAAGCTTGACCTATAAAAGTTTCTGATTTTCCACCATGATACATATAGGCTGTATCAAAGTAATTTACGCCCCGACGATAAGCATAGTCAATCATCTTTTCTGCCAGCTCAGTATCAATCGCCTCGCCGCCCTTTAGCGGCAAACGCATACAACCAAAACCCAATCTTGACAATTGAGTACCACTAGGCTTGTATAAGGTAGTATCTATAGCAGCAACGTTGGACTGGTCCTGTTGTTTATCTTTGTCTAAAAAATCTATAAACAATTGGCGATTAGCTACGCCTGCAGCCAAGCCCACTATGCCCAATGCTCCTGCTCCCATTATTTTTAAAGCAGTGCGTCTATCCATTTTCTTAGTCATACAGTTATCCCCTCTTTTGATGCTACTATTGCGCATCAACATCCACTAATCTGTATTGCAAGCTTCCCATACCAAGTTTATGCATAAACTCTAATTGGTATAGGCCTAAAAGAGTTCCCGTTTTTTTTGTTAAATCGTGGCCTTGATACTGCTTTTGTGCAAAAACTATATCCAGGGCAGCTCTGTCCACAGCCACAATGTCCTTGGAGGCCAGTACACCTAAAGTAACCGGCTCTGATTTATCCACGCCATCGCAAGAAGCAACAACACCATTTAAGGCTGTAACGTAGGTCAGGTGAGAACCAAAATGATCTGTAACAGCTTTGCCTGCTTCGGCCATTCTTTCAAAAAAGTCCGGTTCCTTATTGAGAGTTGGGCCATGGACCAAGCCCTTGCCATCCTGCAGACCTACACCAATATTTGTCAAAGCAGCTCCATAGCCTGGATAGGCATCGCCACGGAAGGGTGCATAAACAACTAAGGAATCATAATTAGCTAAATTTTTAGCAACCTTGGCCTCTTTAAGCAATCTCCCGCCTTTAATAGGCCAGGTTACTGCACCATCTGCATTTAAAACATCTATTTTGCAAAAGTCTAGCCCCTGCCCCTTAAAACGAGCCTGCATTTCTGTTGCTTCTTTTTGTCCGCCGCCAAAAGTAGTTTCTACCAAGGTGCTATTGGGAATACTCTCTTGCAAAGCTTTCAGCAAGGCAACGCCCTGAGGAGTTTCCGTATATTTATCATCTCTATGAAATTTGATGGCAACCTTGCCCGTAATATCCTGGCCAGCCTTGGCATAAACCTTTTTGATACTTTCAGGTGTTAGCTTTTTGCTATAGTAAACTGTGGGAATATTGTTTTGGGTTTGAGCAGCACTCCCGGTAGTAACCTCTTTAGCAGGAGCGGCTTGGGAAGCCTTTTGAGGCATGCCACCACAAGCACAAAGACTACAAGAAAAACAAAAAAGCAACAATACTTGCCATTTTTTACCAGTCATAAAAATCATCCCTTCAGTTTAATAGTATGTCATTCTTTCTGAATGTCTAAGCGCAAAATACAGTAATTAAAGTCTAATTCTTAAAGTTCACTTCAAGTCAAGAGCTTATAAAAAAAGAAAAATAAATAGCAGGCTACCGGTAGGAAGCATAGTTTGTCAAAAAAACACAGTCCCACAGGCAATTGCCTGTGGGACTGCGTTTTACCATAATATAGTCATTATTATTTTATGAAGCCAACTTGTGGAGCGATTGTTTCATAAGCTTTATCACGTTTCTTTATGAATTCAGCCCTGTTCATTTCAGCTAAATTATTACCATGCACATCAATGGAAACAATTAAGGGTCCAAATTCTTTTACCCTGCTTTTCCACAAGGTTTCAGGCATGCCCAAGTCACGCCATTGCGCATCTTCAATTTCTTCCACCGTAGTAGCTGCAATAACAGCACAACCGGCAGGAAACACACAGAAGATTGCCTTGTGTTCCTGGCAGGCTTTGCAAGTCTTGTCAGCCATGCCACCCTTACCAACGATTAATTTTACACCTGTCTCTTTAATAAACTCAGCCTCAAATTTTTCCATACGCATGGAAGTGGTAGGTCCTACAGAAACCATTTCAAACTTGTCTTTTTGGCCGGCAATGGGTCTTACAATAGGACCGGCATGCAAAATAGCACCATTACGAACATCTACGGGCAGCTTTCTACCCTCTTCAATAACACGACGATGGGCAACATCGCGACAGGTAGTGATATGACCTGTTAAATAAATAATATCGCCAACTTTAATATTTTCCAAATCAGCATCTTTAATTGGAGTATGAAGTACTACTTTAGCCATTATAATTCAACCCCCTTATGAGAAGTAATAGTATAGTTTAAATCCTTATCAAATTTAATATGACCACGACGGTGATTCCAACAGCCAACATTAACTGCAACGCCAATAGTGGAAGGATGACGAGCAGTATTTTCAATGTGAACACCTAAAACAGAACTATTTCCGGTAAAACCTTGCGGTCCAAGGCCAATAGAATTAATACCATCTTCCAATAGTTTTTCCATTTTTGCTGCATTGGCATTGGGATTGTGTGAACCCAGCGGACGCATTAAAGCCTTCTTGGAAAGAACTGCAGCTGTATCAACAGAAGTGGCAACACCAACGCCCACCAGGAAGGGAGGGCATGCGTTCGGGCCATAAGAAGTCATACGCTCTAACACAAATTTAGTAACTCCCTCATAGCCATCACCAGGCATTAAAACCATAGCATGACCCGGCAAGGTGCAACCGCCACCTGCCATATAAGTATCAATTTCACATGTATCACAATTAGGAACAATTTCCCAGTATACGGTAGGAGTACCCTTGCCGACATTCTTACCTGTATTATATTCATCAAAGGTTTCAACACTGTTGTGACGAAGCGGAGAGTTAACAGTAGCTATCACAGTAGCTTCTTTCAGCAATACTTCCAGGTCATCAATAAGAGGAAATCTTGTTCCACATTTCACAAAATATTGCAGTACGCCCGTATCCTGACAAGCCGGTCTGTTTAATTCAGCAGCCAATTCCTGATTACGTTTGTAGGTAGCATACAAAGTCTTGGCAATAGGCACAGTCTCCTTCTCAGCTAATTCTTGTAGCTTGGCAACTACATCATCAGGCAAATGTTTGCCGCTGTAGTCTACAAATTTTGCCATAATATCCGTCATTTTGGCAACTTGCTCTTTCTTATCCATGATTATAGCCTCCTCTAATTTAGGTTAAAATTTTATTGATCTCATTTTGGGAAAAATGGGAAGAAAATCGGTAGTAAAACAAAGCTAACAATTGCAGCAATTATCTGAAGTGGAAAACCGGCTTTTACATAATCAGTAAAATTATAACCACCCGGTCCCAAGACCATGGTATTAGCCGGCATTCCTATAGGAGTGGAGTATGCACAAGAACCACCAATAACAGTTGCCATGATAACGGCTCTTGGGTCTGCACCCATCCCTGTTGCAATACTAATGCTAACCGGTACCAGTAATGCAGTAGTAGCTGTGTTGCTCATAAAATTAGTTAAAATACAAGCTATGGTAAATACAACAACAAGTAGAACAAAAGGTGAAACATCCTTGCCGGCAGAATTAATTACGGTATTAGCAATTAGTTTACCGGCTCCTGTTTTTTCAATGGCAGTAGCAAGAGATAAGGTGCCACCAAAGAGGAAAATTGTAGGCATATCAATAGCCTTGTACGCTTGTTTTTCAGAAATAACTCCGCTTATAACTAAAACCAAAGCACCAATACATCCTGAAATAGCTAACTTGATGCCGATTTGTTTTTCAAATATCATAGCCAAGATTGTCAGAACTAAAACTATCAAAGAGAGCTTTTTCTTCCAGCTTGGAACAGTACTGTAGTCTATTTGTTGATCAAAAGTAGTATCACCGGCATTTCTGCTTTTCTCCGGTAAAAGTTTATAACCAAACAAGGCAAAATAAAGAATACCAGCTATCAGAATAGGAGCACCGACTAAAGCATACTCAAAAAAGCCAAAGGACAATCCCATTTTTTGCAAAGCAGCCTGGCCAATCATGTTACCAGGTGCACCAATTAAAGATAAATTTCCGCCCATGGCTGCTGCAATGGGCACAGTCATCAAAAGCTTTGATCTGGCAAAGCCTGATTTGGCTGCAATTCCGATTACTACGGGGATTACAACAGCTGCAGTGCCTGTATTGGAAAGAAATCCACTCATAATTCCTGTTACCATCATTACTGCAACAATAAGCTGTCTTTCTGTCTTAGCAAACTTGGTCACTAGACCGCCCACAGAATAAGCCATACCGGTTTCAAAAAATGCTCCTCCAACAACAAACATGGCAACAAACAAAATTACATTGGAGTCAACGAATCCGGCAAAAGCATCTTTAACGCTTAAAACCTTTGTTAATACCAAACCAACACAGACAACCATAGAAGTAACTGCTAACGGTAATTTTTCAGTTACAAACATGACTATGGCAAAAGCCAAAAAAATCAAAGTAATCGCTATTGGTGACATTCTGTTATCTCCTCTTTTCCCCTCGGTTTCTTTCGGATAATTTCACTGGGCCCGTAAATATTATAAGTGATAATGTATCCAATTTCTGGATATAATATAAATCCCATTGGCACTTAAGTCAATGGGATTTATAAATATTCTCATTTTTCAGTTCAATTTGTAAAAGTTTATTTCTTTTTATTTTTATACGGATCAGGGACATTTGTAAGAATACTATTCATACTACGTTCAATATGTGCCCGCATTAATATTCTTGCTTGCTCAGAGTTACGGTTACTAATAGCATGCATTATCTTGGCGTGCTCTTTCATGGAAATAGCTGCGTATTCTTTTTCAGATGTTTTATTTCCCATAGACAGGCCATTCCATAAGGATGAAAGTATTGCTTCTATTTTTTTATTTCCTGCCGCTCTCCAAATAGCCAAATGCCAGCTTTGATTATAGTTTTTGTATTCCTCATATTCTTTAGCCTTCAGGCTTTTACAAACTCTCTTGTAAACATTTTCAATTTCTGAAATATCAGCATCCGGTTGGGCTGCCTTGGCAGCTGCTTCACTTTCTAAAATAGCTCTTGTTTCATAATGGTCTTGTATAAATTTTTTATTAACGCCTAAAACCACCGCTCCCTTATTGGGTCGAAGCGCTAGCAACCCATCACTTGCCAAAATTTGAAAAGCTTCCCTTACCGGTGTTATGGACATGCCAACATAATCAGCAATTTCTTTTAGACTTATTTCTCGTCCTGCTGTTAGCTGTTGTGACAATATTTCCTTGCGCAAAACAGCTGCCACTTGTTCCCTGGCAGGCAGCAGTTGTATCTTATGAAAGCTATTATCTCCTACAGTGGTGCTAGCATCCGATATTAAGACTGCCTTTTTCCCTACCGGAAATGATTTTTTTAATTTGGTATTATTTTTAATTTTGTTCTTTGGATTGGCAATTTGCATATGCCGATTATCCAAAACTTCCACATATCCTTCTACTGCCAAGATTTGCAAGGCTTCGCGAACAGGCATCCTGGAGACGCCAAAATATTTAGCCAATGCCTCTTGTCCCAATTCCTGTCCCGGCAAAAAATTCCCTTTAGCTATACCATCCTTGATGGCTTCACAAATATAATCTTTTGTAGATTGAGCGCGTGTGTTCTTAAGCATAATACCATCCACCTTATATTTGCACAGATTTATTACGTTATATTATAACATAAAATTTACTTTTTATTCCTATTTCGCAAGCAGCGTGGAAATAGCTTTAAGCAAAAAAAATCCCACAGGCAATTGCCTGCGGGATTGTATTTTGTAGAAAATTAACGCTTGCTGTATTGAGGGCCCTTACGAGCTTTCTTCAAGCCGTATTTACGACGCTCTTTTTCTCTTGGATCTCTGGTTAAGAGACCTTCCTTCTTCAAACCGGGACGGTATTCAGCATCTACTTTAAGCAATGCTCTTGCGATACCATGACGGATTGCACCGGCTTGGCCGGAAATGCCGCCGCCATCAACAGTAGCGATAACATCATATTTACCCAAAGTCTCGCTTACTTCCAATGGTTGACGAACGATTAATTCCAATGTTTTCAAACCAAAATACTCGGTTAATTCGCGACCGTTTACTGTGATCTTGCCATCGCCAGGAACAAGGCGAACACGAGCAACAGAACTTTTGCGACTACCAGTTGCATTATAAGTAACTTTTGCCATTTCTACGTTCTCCTCTCCTTCTTAGCGAATATCTATGTTCAGAACTTCCGGCTTTTGAGCTGCATGCGGATGATCTGGACCAGCATAAACGAATAATTTACTGAAAATCTGAGTACCTAAACGATTGTGAGGAACCATGCCTCTAACAGCTAGCTCCACCATTCTGGTAGGTTTATCTTTTAACATGTCGCCGGCTTTAACAAATCTGTCGCCGCCCATGTAACCAGTGTAATGGAAGTAAGTCTTTTGAACTAACTTCTTACCTGTCAATTTTACTTTTTCAGCATTAATAACAATTACATAATCTCCGGTATCCATATTAGGAGTAAAGGTAGGTTTATTCTTACCACGGAGAACTTTGGCAACTTCTGCAGCCAAACGGCCGAGAGTCTTATCAGTAGCATCAACAACGTACCATTTACGTTCAATGGTGGACGGTGTTGCGATATATGTCTTCATCCTGAATTCCTCCTGTTTAAAATAAGTTTCTTTGCTAATTATATATAGTATGCGTATCATGTGATGATCTTCGGTAAAAGTCGGGGCTAACGACTGTTCCTCAGAGTGATACCCATATATTGTAAACATTATTACGTTATCTGTCAAGAGATTTCCCTTGAAACCTAAAAAAGTTATAAATTAGCTATCTTACCCTTCAAAACTCTAAGTTTCCCCTGCTCTTCCAGATAAAAATAAAGTGCTCCCAGCATGCCTGCTTTGTTGCCCAAAGTGGCAAAAACCAGCTTGGTATTCTTTCTTATAGGTTCAATCAACAGTTCCCCTAAACGCTTATTTAAGCGTGGCTCCAAATAATCCTTCTGAGCCGTAACACCACCGCCTAGCACAATTAATTCCGGGTTAATGGTATAACAAATATTAGCAATACCAATGGCCAACCGTTCGATAAAATGATTTAGGGCATCGATAGCGGTAGGATCATCCTCGGACGCCAGCTCAAAAATAGCTTCGCCGGTAATCTGGCCCTTGGCTGCATGTTTATCGGCAGTTACCTGCTGAATCAAGGCTGCAGTAGAGGCAACATCCTCCCAACGATTTTTTTCGCCCATAAAAGTATAGCCTACCTCACCCGTACATTGGCCTGAACCATGAATCAGCTTACCATTATAAAGCAGGGCACCACCAATGCCGGTACCTACGGTAATGCAGAAAATCAAGCTTTTCTTTTGAGCAGAGCCCAGCCAATATTCTCCCAGCGCCGCTGCGTTAACATCGTTTTCCACTGTGCAATTAAGCTTGCAATTCTCTTCAATGTATTTTTTTACATTCGTTCCGGTATATCCGGTGGGGAAATGTGCACCGCTATAAACAATGGTACCTTTGGCAGTATCTACCATACCTGCCGTAGCAATAGCAACACCGGACAATCTATATTCTTTTTTGTAGTTCCTGACAATGGTTACCAGCTGTTCCAGTAAAGTTTCCAGTTCAACTTCAGCCATAATCATGGGAGTGACACCACTGGTTAATAGCTCCCCGTCACCGGTTCCTACACCATGTTTAATGCTCATGCCACCCAAATCCATACATACATAATTTGCCATAATAACACCTATCTCTCAGTTTTGAGACAGTTGAGCCGCTACCTTTTGTCTCAAAAAATGAGACAAAAGGCACCATACCTCCTGTCTCACATTTGTCTCATTTATTTTGCGGTTTTATTGGTCAAAGCACCATAGGCAAAGGCAGCGATAAAAGCTCCTGCCAACGGTCCTACGATAAATACCCACAATTGCTGCATAGCCAGGCCGCCACTTAGTAAGGCCGGTCCAAAACTACGAGCTGGGTTAACAGAGGTTCCTGTAAAAGGTACACCTAAAATATGAACCAGGGTCAAAGTTAAGCCAATAACTAAGCCGGCTACATTAGAAAACTCCGGTTTAGAGGTAACACCCAAAATAGTGAAAACAAAAACAAAGGTTAAAACAGTTTCAACTAAAAGAGCTGTATACATATCAATGCCCATGGCACTAGCCTTACCAAAGCCATTGGTGCCTAAAGCAGCTGTGCTGCCCAGAATAAAGGCCAGAACAGCGGCACCTGCTGTTGCTCCTAAAAATTGAGAAATTACATAACCAATAAAATCTTTTAGTGTCATACGTCCTGCCACCAACATACCAAAAGAAACAGCTGGATTAACATGGCATCCGGAAACGTTACCCACAGAATAAGCCATGGCCACAATGCTCAGACCAAAAGCAAAAGCAATAAGTAATGTAGAAAAAGCAAGTTGTACGGTTTGACCTGCATTGCCTAGCAAAGTGTTAGCTGCTACCGCACTACCGCAACCAAAAATAACCAAAACTGCCGTTCCAATAAATTCTGCAACATACTTGTTCATAAGTCATGCCTTCTTTGTTAAAAATTATTTATCTTTTATATATTTTATAGCCTTGTCCAAACGCCGTAAGGTTTCTTCTTTCCCCAGCAAAATCATTACATCGAACAACCCCGGGCTTACCGTGCGTCCGGTTAAAGCTAATCTGGTAGGATGCACCACCTTGCCAAGAGAAAGACCCATTTCTTCGGCAATCTTGTTATAGGCTGCCTCCGTAGAAGTCAATGTGAATTCTGTTAAAGCGGTAAGAGCCGTCAGGCATTTTTCCAAAATCACCGCACCATCTGCCGTAAAGTGTTTTGCCTCGCCTTTGGGGTCATAGCCGTCAACCGGTTTAAAGAAATACTGGGCGCCGTCCACTACCTCTTGCAAAGTTTTTACCCTTACCCGTACCACATCTACCAAATGGGTAAAATATTCACCGTGTTCAGCTAAATATTTATCATCAATAAGTCCTGCTTGTTTAAAGAAGGGAATAGCAGCCTGCACAATATTATCAATGGGCAAACTGGACAAATACTGGCCATTAAGCCAAGTAAGCTTCTTGGTATCATAGACAGCAGCTTTCTTGGACATTTTATCAAAATCAAACTGTTTCAAGGTTTCCGGCAGGGTGAAAATTTCCTGATTATTCCCCGGTGACCAACCTAGCAACGTCAAGTAGTTCACTATGGCTTCAGGCAAGTAACCTTGTTGTCTAAATTCTTCGACAGAGGTCGCACCGTGCCGCTTGCTCAGCTTGCTCCTGTCCGGTGCCAAAATCATGGGCATATGTCCAAACTTTGGTACAGGATAGCCCAGCGCTTCATAAATAAATATTTGCTTAGGCGTATTGGATAAATGCTCCTCTGCCCTTAGTACATGAGTAATCTGCATAGCATGATCGTCCACCACTACCGCAAAGTTGTAGGTTGGAATGCCATTACTTTTCATAATGACAAAATCATCAAATTGATCCATGGTGAAGGTCACATCGCCATGAATCAAATCATGAACCACTACATGAGGCTGATTGGGCAGCTTAAAACGAATGGAATATTTTTCACCATTGGCAAGCTTGGCTTGCACCTGTTCTTTAGTTAAATTGCGGCAGGTTCCGCTATAGCGAAAAGGCTGCTTTAGCTCCCGTTGTCTTTCTCTGTCTTTCTCCAAATCTTCCGGGGTGCAGAAGCAATAATAAGCCTTACCCTGAGCCACCAGCTCTTCGCAAACCTTTTTGTAAAGCTCCAATCTTTGAGATTGATAGTAAGGTCCCTTATCTCCGCCTACCTCAGGTCCTTCATCCCAGGTAAGACCCAGCCACTTCAAACTGGTAAGAATTTGACTGACAGAATCCTCCTTCAATCTTTCCTGGTCGGTGTCTTCAATGCGCAGCACCAACTTGCCTCCCTGACTTTTGGCAAAAAGCCAATTAAACAAGCAAGTCCTGGCACCACCGATATGCAAATACCCGGTGGGACTGGGAGCAAATCTTACTCTAACTTCCTCCATTTACATCTCTCCTTGCTAAATAAATTCCTGCTGTATTATACCACTTTTTAGCTTACTACGCTTGTTCTGCGCCTATTTTGTCCTGCGACGCTTGCCTCTGCCCTGGGAAAATTTGTGTTCCGTGGCTTGGCCCTTTACATTGCCATCTTTATCCTTTTGTTTACGAGACGCTTCGGCATATTTAGTTCCCCTCTTGTTGGGTCCCACAGCCGTCTTGCCTCGTTTGGGTGCTTTTTTCTTGGTCTTGGAACTAAGCGGTTTCTTGGTTCTGGCCACAGCTTTACCTGCCAAATTCTGACGTTCCATGGTAATGCCAAGCTTGGTTTCCAGATTCTTTAGCCACCGGCCTTCCTCCAACGTGTAAAAGGTAATGGCCATACCCTCGTGACCGGCTCTCCCAGTCCTGCCAATTCTATGCACATACCAATCCGGGTCATGGGGAATATCATAGTTGACTACATGGGTAATTCCCTCTACATCCAGACCACGCGCTGCAATATCGCTGGCTACCAAAACTTGAAGCTGAGCCTTGCGGAAGGCCTTCATAACAGCCTTACGCTTGACTTGGGACATATCACCATGCAACACATCTACATTAATACCTTTGCTAAATAAAGCCTCGTTTAGTTCCATAGCCTTTTGCTTGCTATCGCAAAAAACCAGCATGAGGTACGGATTATATCTTTCTATCAAGGTCAAAAGAGCATCCATCTTGTGTTCTTCATTGACCTTAATACAAATCTGCTGAATATTTTCCCCTGTGCTTTGCTGGGGGGTAATGTCGATTACCTGACAATTTCTCGTTAGCTTCTTACCAAGTTTGTTTACTTCCTCATTGATAGTAGCTGAACAAAGCATGGTTTGGTGCCCCGGTGGCAAAAGAGTTAAGATCGTCTCAATATCTTCCTCAAAGCCTTGCTTTAGCATTTCATCCACTTCATCTAAAACAAAATAGCTGACACCGCCCAGGTTAGTATTGCCCTTGCGCAAATGCTCCAGCAGCCTACCGGGAGTGCCTACCATAACATGCGTTTTACCTTGCAGCTTATGCTTTTGGCTCTCAAAATCTCTGCCGCCGCAAACAGTCAATACCCCAATATTCCTTGTACCGGTCAGTTTTTTTATTTCTGTAGCCACTTGAAGAGCCAGCTCTCTGGTAGGTGCAATAATCAGTCCTTGCACAAAGTTCTTCTCTGTATTAATCTTCTCCAGCAAAGGGATCACAAAGGCCAAGGTTTTACCTACACCTGTTTGCGCCCTAGCCATTACATCCCTACCTGCGAAAAGAGCCGGTATAGCCTGTTCTTGCACCGCCGTAGGTGTAGTTTTGCCTGTTTTAGTTAAAAGCTCCACAGTTTCCTGGCAGACCTTTAATTGTTTAAACCCGTTAGCCATAAGTTTGACCTCTTTCTTGAATTAGTAGCATATATTATACCATAAAAAATGAACCAAGGGGGAAATCCTCCCTGGCTCATTTAGTTCAAGTCTACTTTTTAATAAACTTCTGCAAGGTCGCAAAAAATGTCAACGGTTCAATAGGCTTTGTCAGATGTGCATTCATGCCACTTTGCAGTGACAGATTTACATCCTCAGCAAAGGCATTGGCAGTCATTGCCAAAATCGGCACAGTCTTACTACCTTCCTTGCGCATGGCCCTGATAGCTTTGGTTGCTGACAAACCATCCATAATAGGCATCCTTACATCCATGAGAATAGCGTCAAAGTACCCTTGTGGTTTTTCTGCAAAACTCTCTACTGCTTCGGCACCATTAGGAACCACTTCCACCGTGCAATTTTTGTTTTCCAATAGCCGCTTGGCAATCTCTGCATTAATAGAATTATCCTCGGCCAAAAGAACTCGTTTGCCGGTAAAATCAAATACGGGATCAGGTTTAATCTCTCTTGGTTTTTTCAAATCAAGGTTGGCAAAAGCCTGATTCAGGGAATTTACAAAAATAGGCTTCTTCATAAACATATTAACACCGGCATCAATGGCCTGCTTCTCTATGAAGGCCCAATCATAAGCGGTCATAATGATGATTGTTACTTCCGTCCCTACAATTGTTCTGATACGTCTGGCAGTCTCGATACCATCCATATCCGGCATTTGCCAGTCCAAAAGAATCAAATCATAGTCACGCCTAATATCGTGCTGCTTGGCAACCTTAATCAAGGCACCTGCACCGCTATCCACCCATTCTGCCTCATAGCCGGCTTCTTTAAGAACAAGCTGAGTATGACGGCAAACAATTACATCATCATCCACCACCAAGGTATACAGAGATTTTTGCTTAGGTGGTAATAAATTGCGCGCCTTGATTGAATCCTCTGTAAGGCCCAGCTCCACCTCCACGGTAAACTCGCTACCTACATTCTTAATGGAATGGACAGAAATGCTACCGCCCATCAGATTAACAATATTCTTGGAAATTGCCAATCCCAGGCCTGTACCACCGTAAGGAGAGGTTCGGCCCCTTTCCTCCTGGGTAAAAGCTTCGAACAGGTGAGGTACAAACTTCTCGTCAATGCCAATACCTGTATCTGATACCTCAAAGCGTAAAACTGCTTTATCTCCGGCACAAGCAATTTGTTCAATCATAAAATGAATCTTACCACCCTTAGGAGTAAACTTCACTGCATTGCCCAAAAGATTAATCAATACCTGCTGCAGCTTCATCACATCGCCCACATAAAAAGGCTCTGTATAACTCTTTAAGACGCAGTCATAATCCAAGCTGCCTGCTTGGCATTGCTCGTAGAGAATAGTGTTGATGTTATTAACCATGTCTTCGAAATTAAAGGGTTCTTTCTTAAGAAGCATGCGGCCACTTTCAATACGACTCATATCCAAAATATCGTTAATCAGGCTCAGTAAGAAACGAGCGCTGAGTCCAATTTTTTGCAGATGATCCTCCATACTTCTGGTCAGGCCCTTTTCCTGAAGGGCAATGGCATCCAGACCGATAATAGCATTCATCGGGGTCCGGATTTCATGACTCATCCTACTTAAGAATTCAGATTTAGCAACGGAAGCCTGTTCCGCAGCCTTTAGTGCTGAGCCCAACTTTTCTCTTTGCTCTGCTTCCCTCTCAAGCAGTTCCGTAATATCGCTAAGCACGAATACAATGATGTCTTTATGCTCATCCAAGTAGAAAATATCATCACGCATCTGTCTTAAGGGATGCCCCGGCAAATCCATCTTGCGGTCACTTCTACTGTAGTAGCAGGTATAAAGCGGTGCGGAAGCCAATTTTTCTTTAATGGTTTCCGGAGCCATTTGCTCAATATATTTTACTTTTTCCTCTTGGGAAGAACAATTCTTAGCTACCTCCCTGACCGCCTCGAGATAAGGAATCCCTTCCGTAAAGGTAGCATCCAAAGCGTCATGGGTAACATTGACATACAGCTGCCCTGTTTGCAAATCATAATAAGCAATGGTTTCAAAATGTTTAACCGCAATGGCATTAAACATCTTTTCCCGTACCGTCCTGTCAGTAACATCGCTGGTGTAATACAGAGCAATCAAATCACCGCTGGTAGGATCTGGCATAACCTCGGCTGACGTGGAAACCCAACGCAAGGTTTCATTGACATAGCGCCGATAAAAAATTTCTGCCTTAAAAAGCCCTTTGCTGTAAGCTTGTCTTACCGCATCACTGCTACAGGTGCTAATGAACAAAGCTCTATCTTTAGGATCCGGTATACGAGCTGCAGCCCTGAGCAAAACATCCACGGTAGCAGGATTACTATCCAGAAGCGGTGGACAAATACGCAAAGCCTCTTCTCTGATTTTCGCCGGCACTACTTGTTCCAACAGCTTGCCATCCTTGGTTTGAATATCAGGATTAGTCCGTTGCGTAAGGTTAAACGTAAAAGCTTCAAAAGTATTACCGCTCAAAGAACGTAGCCTAAGGAGCTTGTCTCTAAGTACCTTCTCCTCTCGCTTCTGCTGAGAAACATTTAAAGAATAGCCTTGAATTTTAATAAGCTTACCGGCTTTATCCCGTACAGCATTTAAGCGCAGCTTTTCCCAACCCCACTTGCCTTGATAGGCGAAGTGGACCGTACATTCAGCATGTTCAGCTCCATCTACAACTTCTTGCAGCATTTGTCGATAAGCCGCACAGTCCTCAGATGTGGCCTTAGTATATGCCAAAAAGTCATCCGGAAAATTTTCCCAAGTCATGGGCAATTCAGACAACCGATCACTCATGGCATAGATTTCACAACGGTGTTGCTGCGGAAAAATGGTGAAAAACTGTATGTCTGAATGAGAAATAGCTTCCCTTAGGGCCAATTGACTATCCGCTAGTTTAGCTTCTGCTTCTTTTTGCGCATCAAGACTAATGTGTGATGCATAGTAGTATTGAATGCCTTTCTCCTCATAGGCAGCACGATAGCGAATGTCCAGCCAATGGAGCTCGCCAGCTTCGTCGATGATACGATAAATAGAGTGTCCCTCTGCTTTACTGCCGGAGCTAACTCGTTGAAATTCCTCTTTGACAATATGAACATCCTCAGGATAAACAAACTCCTGCACATTGGTGTGTAACAACGTTTGAGCATAAGCTACGCTAAAGTGATGCAACGAGCACCAAGCAGCATTAAAGAAGTCAAGGTAGAACGCTCCCTTTTCTTCGTGCAAAATACTGACACCATCCGGAATATTATTTATTAAATCTTCAAAGCGATGCGAAGAAATCAGCTCTGTTTCCATATTCACTTCTTTGGTAATATCCCTGCCCCTACCATATAGACCAATGATTTGTTCCTGCTCATTCCTCACCAATTGTTTCCAGGTTTTAGACCAGCGAACCTGCCCTTTTTCCCCCGGCAGTTTTTCAATATAGCCATTTAAATCCTTTTGCAAAGCAAAGAGCTTTTTATCATCTTCCCGATAACTATCGGCAATATCTTTAGGAAACAAGTCATAATCAGTTTTCCCGATTACATCTGCCTCACTTTTTTGTCCACACATTCTAGCGAACGTCTCACTGGCAGCATGATAGACTAAGTCCTTGTCCTTAACAAAGGCGTATTCGTCACTATTAGCCATTATTACCTTAAGGGCCTTGGACAAAAGTTGATTATCGTCAGTAGGCATAGTACTCATTTGTTGATTGTCTCCCCTTTACAAAAATTTCCCGGCATCAGTAATTATTAAATAATAAATTACTTACAATAATAACATTATACCCTTTTTACTCATTTAAAACAAGACACCATCGAGCGCCCGGCTCGATGGTGTCGACAACGATTTATAATTTACCTTATTTCAGCATTTCAGCCTTTTTCGCCAGGATTGCTGCACAAGCTGTGCAAGCTGGGCAATCACAATATTTTGCTCCTGCTTTTTTAATTTCCTGAGCGTGAGCCAAAACCTTTTTTGCCACATCAGCTCCAAACAACTTAGCACCCACTTCAGAACCAGCAAAGCCAATCAAACCATCAATTGGCATTATATCCTCTTCCAGCTCCTTAATATATTTTTTTGTTTCCATTGCTTCTTCAGGAGTGCCTTGAGCCTTCAGCCAAGCATTAGCTGCTGCCTTTACTTCAGGGCAAGCAGAAGGTGCTTTCAACAAATCATTAGTTTTCTCTATCACATATTTTCTTGTTTCCTTTTGCATTGGAATTACCTCCCTCTATTTATTTTAATTTTACCCCAAAACAGGAAAAGTA
>Ga0268357_100485_pt1 | contig 50162 bp, 41 predicted proteins | sample BioMet10_FD_192466 | JGI IMG/M metagenome (GOLD analysis project Ga0268357, IMG submission 192466) | Sewage microbial communities from Oakland, California, United States - Biofuel 10 (Illumina Assembly) | ecosystem: Engineered > Wastewater > Sewage > Unclassified | place: USA: California... | reverse complement strand
AATAAATGCTTCTCTTCTTTCATCGTTCATTCTGATAGTAGGAGTAGCAATACTTATTGCTGCAACGGATCTATTTGATTTGTTTTTTATTGGAACGGCTATACAGGTAAGCCCGTTAATATATTCTCCTTGCTCCATGGCATATCCATTTTTTCTTATTGTTTTAAGTTGATCTAAAAGTCTTTCAGGAGAGTCAACGGTATTTTCAGTTATTTTTTCAAAACAAATTTGTGAAACCTCAAAGTCTTTAGTAAAAGCTAGTATAGATTTCCCTAAAGCACTACAGTAAGCCGGTACCCTTCTACCTACTTCTAGTTCAATTCTTAAAGGCTCTGCCGCAACAAGCTTATCCAAATATATAACTTTATTTTTATCTATTATACCAAAATTAACAGTTTCATGACATTCTTCAAATATCTCCTCAAGATAAGGCTTTACTATTTTCTTCAGTGGAATCCTATTAACAGCTTTTGTGCCTAATTCAAATATTTTAAGTGTTGGGAAATATTTGCTGTTCTCCTTGTTTTGATCAACATATCCCATTGATTTAAAAGTGCCTAGTATTCTATGTACTGTGCTCTTCCCCATACCGGACGCATTTGCTAGTTCCAATATACTCATCTCATCGTGCTCTATAAGTTCCTCTAGTATATTCAAAGATTTAATCAATGAATTAATATTATAATCATTTTTCTGTTCCATTTTTTCCCCTTACATATATACGACCGAATTACAAATTTTAGATTATCAATAGATTCCCATAAAACTATCATAAGAAAATAAGGCACCCTTGGATGCTTTTTTAAACACTTTTTTCTAAAGCCTTTACAAGATTAGTCAATACTAAATTAACAGTAGTATCAACAGAATATTTTTGACCTTCCTTCACAATAGCCCCATTAATTGTGTCTATTTCTGTTTTTCTATTATTTAAAATATCCTGAAGCATGGAAGATTTATTTTCTTCAGTTGCAAAAGCAACATCCATAACCTTATTAACCATTTCTTCACCATTAAAATCAATTCCTGCTGACTTGGCAACATTAACTGCTTCCAAAATTGCCATTCTCATTAATATTCTTGTCTCCTGCTGTTTAAGAAGGCCTCCATTTTGAACCTTTAATATAGCTGTTAACGCATTAATACCTACATTAATAATTAATTTTGACCATATAAGCTCCATAACATTATCTGAAACTACTGTTTCAAAACCTGCTTTTTGCAAAATTTCTGCTATACCATCAATTCTGTCATCATTTTTATTCTGAACCCATCCAATATGAGTTTCTCCTATTCCAGCATGTTTAATATGTGCAGGTGCCAGCATTGTAGCTCCATGAGCTGTAGTTCCTGCAATAATATTGTCTATTTTTACATACTCAGCTATTTGTTCAATATTACCATACCCATTCTGCAGGCTTAATACTATTGTGTCCGGACCTAAAAGTGCTGCATTCTTTTCCAATGCACTTCCAGTAATAATAGATTTTACAAATACTATTGCCAAATCTACATACCCGACGCTTTCAGCACTGCTTACAGCCCTTGGGTTTACGACTATGTTTTTATCCTTCTCCTGTATACTTAGCCCTTCAGCATTAATGGAATCCACATGCTGCTGCCAAACATCCACTAAATATACCTCATCAGAAACTTTAGAAAGATATCCTCCATATAAACTTCCCATAGCCCCTGCACCTATTACAGCTATTTTCATAATAATTCCCCCTATTAATTTACATCATTCTGTATTGAGGAATGATGTTCTGTTTTTATAATATTTATATTCAACACTAATTTAATTATTCCTGCAAAAAATATATAATTTTTTATTATTTTTATTATATAACAAAAGCACCCGCTAAAGGTGCCTTTGGTTTTGTTATTTTACACTGTTTTTTAAATCGTATAATTGAACGGAGCCTCCTCCGCCAACTCCCTGCTGCCTATCTACCTTATAATTTGAGCTTGTAGTATTATTAGTGGTTGTTCCTGCCCATTCACTTTGTGAAACAGAGGTTCCATTTGCCTGAATCCAGCTGGTTATTTCGCTGTTACCATTTCCAGCGCCTCCACCGTTAATTATGGCATATCTTATTGCACCATCACTTACCAGCTGCTTAAACTGAGCCAATGTAAGTATATTGTCCGAACCACTGAATCCTCCCAATGTCATTACCGGTTCCCCGGAATTTATTATTATCTCTGTTGCATAGCTCATTGCAGATGGAACTGCCACCAAATACTTTTCAGTCGTCCTATTCGCCTGTAAATATGCTATTAATTTCGAAGTACCGCTGCTATCAGAACTGCCCATTCCCATTTTATTGTCCATTCCACTTCCTGTTATTAGACTTAATCCTGCAGCTGGGAATGTTCCTTGCATCTTATAGAATATTGTAGTGCCTGACCAAATTAAAGGAGTTATTAAAAGGCCTGTCATTGCAAATGCTACTAATGCTTTCTTTAACTTAGTAATTTTTTTATCTTTGATTTCGTCTTCGTCTTTGTTTTTGATAAATTTTAATATTATCAGCCCCAGTGATGAAGCAAAACATAGCACTGACACTGCAATCATAATATATTTAACAAAAGCTGCTGTACTGTAATTATAAGAAAGTATTAATAGCTGTACTGCTCCGTTTGTAATTAAAGCTGCAGGCAGAATCCAGAGTTTCCATCCTTCTTCTTTATAAAGCTGCCACATTGATACAATTCCAATTCCAGCCAGTGCTGCAATTGGTGCTGCCATCATAGTCAAGTAGTATGGATGGAACAGCCCTGTTGTGTAACTGAAATATATAAATTCAGGTACCAGCCAGGCAATCCACAATAATAATGCCTGTTTTTTCTTATTATCAAATTTAAGTGTTACTTTTTCTTTTATTGCTGCTGCTAAAAATCCAAATATAGCAAGAGGGAACATCCAGATTATTTGATCTGAAAGACTGTTGTTTGAAAATAGTCTTATAATGCTTGCTCCTTCTTTTCCTCCAAATGTACTATTGCCCCCGCCTCCGCTACGCTGCATTCCATTGCCGACCGCAGCTCCTTCTGGTCTGTTTCCATCCTTAAATCGACCATCATAACCGCTGCCTTCGCTAGGCGGCCCACCATTTCCTCCGTTTGGAGGTGTTCCATATTGTTGAGTGGCACTGGTAGCTGCATCCGTAGTTGATGTCTTACTTGTAGTTGAGCTTCTCGAAGCAATACTATTAGTTGTATTCGATGTTCTTTTTTCGATATTATTTCCATCTTTTGAAGTTTTAGAGGTACTAAGTCCAAGTCTTTCTAGTCCATTATGTCCTATAATCAGTTCTAACTCTGAGTTATCCGTACTGCTTCCTACATAAGGTCTGCTGCTTGCTGGTACCAAATCCACAATGCAGGCCCAGGAAAATGAAACCATAAGTAATATTACCGTACCTGCTATAAGATGGACTATCCTCTTTTTTAAAGAAATCGCTGAAGAAAAAAGATAAACAATGTATATGGCTGGAATTATCATATAAGCCTGAAGCATTTTTATGTTAAATCCAATTCCCACAATGGCTAAGCTTATTATCAGCCATTTTAATTTGCCTTTTTCTGCTGCAATAGAGATTGCCCAGCATGCAAAGAGAAGTGTTAACACGAGAAGATTATCCACGGTATTATTTCTGCTTACTGCAACAAAAACCGGTGTTGTTGCCAAAATTAATGCTGAAATTAAAGCAGCTGGAATTCCAAAAGATCTCTTTACCACAATATATAGAATTCCAACAGATACTACCCCTGCAATAGCCTGCGGTAAAAGTATACTCCATCCGCTGTACCCAAATATCATTGCAGATAATGCCTGAATCCAAAATCCTAGCGGCGGCTTATCTATTGTAACAAAGCCGGAAGGATCAAAAGCTACAAAGAAGAAATTGCTCCAGCTCATGGTCATACTCTTTACACCTGCAGCATAGTATAGATTTGCGAAATCCTCTATACCTAAATTTGCAATGTTTAATACTGCAGATAATATTAAAATTAAAATCAACGCATAATATTCTTTTTTAAGTTCTTTCAGGTTTAACCTCTTCATTATATTTCCCCCTTAGTAAAATACCCAGAATTTATATAAAGTAAAATTGGTAATTTGAGCTATAAACGTAACAATTACTTTACTTGCATACAAATTTATATTAATGCTCTGAACAAGAAATTTCATTGCAATTAATGTTACTCCTAGTGTAATAAAGTTAACTGCAATAAACTGAATAAACTCAAATAATCGTTTTTTGCCTGAATTATTTTCACTAAAAGTCCATTTTTTATTTAAAATGAAACTGTTTAGAATGCCAAAGCTATACCCTGTAATTTGACTAATGATATAATCTATTCCAAATACTTCATAAAAAACCGTAAATACTAGAAAATCTATTATTGTATTTAGAGCTCCAACCATTGAGAATCTGCTCAAGTGCCTAAACTTTCCACAGAAAATATAATCTATCTTTTTAGCTGCCGATTGCATACTTCTCAACCCTCTTATTATTTATTTTGCTTTCTACTATATACAAAGGTCTATTTTTACTTTCATCAAAAATCCTTCCTATATACTGGCCCATTATACCTATACTACAGAAAATCAATCCAAACATTATAAGATTTATTGATAAAAAAAGCTCTAAGTTCAACAAATATATACCATTTATTATGCTTTTTATTATAGAAGCTATGAACATTATAATCCCAAGTGCTACAGTAAATACTCCAAAATAACCCGCCAGAACCAGCGGTTTATATGAGAATGATGTTATGCCATCAATTGCAAGCTTAAACATCTTCTTTAAAGGGTATTTTGTTTCCCCTGCAAACCTTCCTTGTCTTGAAAATTCCACATATGTCTGCTTAAATCCAACCCAGCTAACAAGCCCTCTTACATACCTGTTTTTTTCAGGTAGTGCTATTAGTGTGTCACATACTTTCCTGTCTATAAGCCTGAAGTCTCCGGTATCCACTGGTATATCCGTACTGGTCATACTCCTTAGCAGCCTATAGTATGCTGCTGAAGAAAATTTTTTAAACCTTGATTCTCCGTCTCTTTTTATTCTCTTACCATATACTACCTCATACCCTTCCCTCCATTTTTCAATCATCTTTATAATAACTTCCGGCGGATCCTGCAGGTCTGCATCGATTACCACCACCGCTTCTCCAGAAGAGGCTTCCATTCCTGCTGTTATGGCTGCCTGATGTCCGAAATTTCTTGAAAAATTTAAAAGAATTATATTTTCATCCTTTTTGCATATGTTTTCAATTTTATATCTGGTTGTGTCAATACTTCCATCATTCACAAATATTATTTCATAACCCTCTTTTGTGTAGTCCATCACGCCCTTTAATCTTTTGTATGTTTCGCTAATCACTAACTCTTCATTATATACAGGTACTACTACAGAGCAAGTTATCCTATTGTTCACTTTTATCACCTCTTAATTTAAGACTTTATCTCCTATTTTAAATTCTAATTATAAAATGTTGCATTAAAATCAAATTGTTATGTGAACTTTGTGTGATAAAAGATAAAACCGGCATCAAGCCGGTTTTACTCGTATATAGGATATTTTATTATAAAACTTACCCCTTTTTCACCATTAATTGCGGTGATTTCTCCCTTGTAGAAATCAATTATCTTTTTTGAAATTGCAAGACCAAGTCCAAAATTACCTGTTTTATCCTTATAAAAATTGTCAAAAATTCTATCTATGTGTTCACTATTTATATTTGGCCCGTCATTGAATATTTCAATTACTGCAAAAGGGCCCTCTCTCTTTAAGCTTACATTCATATTTTCTTTAGCATATCGTAATCCATTATCCATTATATTCTCAATAGAAACCTGTATTTTATCAAGATTTCCAAAAGTATTAACTTCTTTTATGTCTAAGTTCCAATTAATATTACTGTTAACAGTTTCGAATCTGTTAACAATATGCATAAGAAGTGTTCGCAGATTCACTATGTTGTTATCACTATTATTTTCAAGCACATAATTAAGCGTGTTTAAATAGAGAAGATGATTGATCTTTTTTTGCAATCTTATAGCTTCATCTCTTATAATTTCTGCATTCTTTTCCACAGATTCCACATAAACACCCTCGACAATTGCCTCTGCATGGCTCATTATTACCATGACTGGAGTTTTTAAATCATGAGATATGCTCTGCAGGAACATTTTTTCTTCCTTATCTGTATGTTTTAATTCTTCCTGCATTAAATTCATTGAGTTAGCAAGCCTTCCGATTTCATCCTCGCTCTTAACCTCTATAGGCTGCTTCCAGTCTTTATGAGCAATCCTTTTAGTATACTCTTCCAGCTCCTTAAGTGGTTTTGAAATACGGTTTGCTACAACTTTTGCTGTTATAAATCCAATGGCAATGAATATAAGCCCTATAAGAATTACATCATATACAATGGAGTTGTCTTGTATGAGAGGTACATAAGTTACAAAATAAAATCTTTCTGTTGAATTTGCTGTGTCGGTAATGGAACTTATAATGAAAAGAAATTTTATATCCTTGTAAGATTCTTTAAACTGCACCTCCTCCATATCTGTTGCTGTAATAAAACTACTCATCCAAGTTTTAACATCCAAACCATTCACATTGGTCATTGCAGGAGGTAATGTACCTCCATTTGGGGGCAACTCTGGCTTTAACTTGATTTTACCCATTATAGTTTTATTATTGCTATCATCAATTTTAACTATGAAATATTCTACACCCTTAAGATTTCTTAATTCATTAAATCTGGTTGATTGATCGTAGTTTTTGCTTTTAAGCATTATATCGTGAGTTACTTTTAAATCCTGAACCTTAGAATTCTCACCAATTTTCCTATAGGCTACCATATAAAAAAATGAAATTCCAAAAATAATTATTAATATTATAATTGTAAATGTAGTCCATATTCTCATCGTTAACGATTTGAATTTTAATTTTTTCATAGTCTTGGCACCAGTTTATATCCATATCCATAAACAGTATCGATACATAATTTATCCATCTTCTTTCTCAGTCTTCTGATGGTATCATCCACTACCCTGTCTGATCCAAAATAATCATCTCCCCAAACTGAAATTAGAATTTGCTCTCTGGATATCAAATTGTTTTTATTTTCTACAAAATAAATAAGTAGTTCAAATTCCTTGTTTGTAAGTTGAAGTTCTTCATCTTCATAATAAACTGTCCTTTGCTTTTTGCTGATAATATACCCTGAAATATTTAATGTTTTATCCAAAATTTCTTCATTATCTTTCCCATAGATTCTTTCTATAAGCTTATTAGTTCTGATAATAAGCTCCCTTGGAAGAAATGGTTTTGAAAGATAATCATCACTCCCAAGCTCCAATCCAACTACTCTATCTAATTCCTCATTCCTTGCGGACATAAAAATAACCGGTGTTTTTTTGTTATTTTCCTTTATTGCTTTGATTATTTGATATCCATCAATGTCCGGAAGCATAATGTCCAGTATCCATATATCGGGCATGTCTTTAATTCTTTCTATAGCCGTATTCCCATTAAAAAATGTAGTTACTTCATATCCTTCTCTTTGCAGATATTTTTCCAATAAAATATTTAAACTTTTTTCATCTTCCACAAGATAAACCCTGATTGCCAAAGCTATCACCCCATAATATTATTTATATAATAAATCCATTTTATCACGGGATTATAGATTTTTTTTGTGAAATTATGTGATAAAAATGTGATTACGCCATACTATCATTGTATCCAAATTTTACTTTTTTACTACACCGCCTGCAAATTCAATAGCCCTCTCTGCAATCACATCTAATGGATCAATAAAGTTACCTTTAAAATTAAAAATTTCATTTGCCGAGGATAGTTCCGTACAACCTAAAATAAATATTTCTGCTCCATTTTCCTTGAGTTCTTTTATTGCCTCAAGAAATCTACTCGTTCCCATTGAAAAATTGCCTTTTTTAATTCCTTCATATATAAATTCCATAACATACTTTTGGGTCTGCTGTGGCTTAATTACTTTGATATTGGACTTATTAAGATATTCATCATAAATGCCAGTGCTAATAGTACCGTCTGTGGCCAATAGCCCTGCTATAATATTTTTTCCATAGGTCCTTTCAATGAATTTAACCGTTTCTTCTAACATATTTAAAAAAGGTATATTTATAGCCTGACATAAATCATTATAATAATAATGGGCTGTATTACAACTCATTATTAAGAAATCTGCTCCGGAATTTTCTAAGTTTTTTGCCGACTTAATCATTTCATTTAATGGACTCTCTGCCCTTGAAATTATACTCTTTGTTCTATCAGGAATGTTTGTATTACTATCAATTAATACATGTATATGTTCCTGATCTAATTCAGCTTTCGTTTTAAGTACTATCTTTTTATACAAGTCCACCGTAGCAAGCGGACCCATTCCACCTATAATTCCAATAGTTTTCATATTTTACCCACACTTTCCATAACAAGTTAGAATTTTATAATATACCCTCTATATAATCAATTAACGATTCCCTGACATGGCCATTATATCCCAAGACTTTGTTTGCAGTAATCATGGAATTAAGTACCGCTTCCTCACAAGCTTCTGCCACGGCTCTGAATACTTTATCTATTTTATTTTCATTAATAACTTTCATTGTTATGACTTCATTACTCTCATCATCTTTTATTATATTTGCAGTAGAAAAACCTATTATTACATCTCCGCTGCCATGACCTATATATGATCCAACTCTGGCAAGTCCTACACTTGCTCTTTTACATACTCTTTTTAGCTGCCTGCTGGATAAAGGTAAATCTGTTGCAATTATAATAATAATGGAACCCTTCTCAATATTATCTTTTGCAGCGATTTTTTCTGCTATAATTTTTCCAATCTTCTTTCCATCTATAGTAAGATCCTCAAGTAAACCATGATTTGATTGTACCAAAATACCGACGGTATAAGTCCTTCCATCAAATTTAACAATTCGTGAGGCTGAACCTATCCCTCCCTTTAGAGAATGGCATGACATCCCTTTGCCGCCTCCAATATCTCCCTCTTCAAAATCTTCACATTTGTTCTCTATAGCTTTAAAAACATGTTCTTTTTTCACAGCTCTTGAATGAATATTATTTAAATAACTATCGTTACATTCGCATATTATAGGATTTACAGAACCCATATCTATTTTATCTTTTTCACATTCATTTATCATATACTCTGTAATGGCATCATGAACTATACCTATATTAAGAGTATTTGTTAAAGCTATTGGGGCTTCCAAGGTTCCAAGTTCATCAATTTGTACAAGCCCTTGCGTTTTTCCAAAGCCATTTAATACAAAAGATGCTGCTATTAATTTATTAGAAAAAATATTCTCCTCTGTAGGAAGTATAACTGTAACTCCAGTTTTGTTTTCATCATTGTCAATTGTGCAGTGTCCAACTTTTATTCCTTTAACATCAGTAATCTTATTAAGCTTGCCTTTTGGCAAATTTCCAACTGTAACACCAAAATCTTCAATTCTTTTCTGTTTACTCATATATAATCTCCTTTATCATTAATTTTTTTTAGATTTAATTTCTATAGTTGCATTCATTGTTATTTTTATATCTGGCACATTATCAATTAAAAGAGTCACTTTATATACTTTCGCTTAATTTTCATTTTTCCCTCCTTTATTCCTGAACCGATTTTAATACCTCATTCATAGATACTTTATCAACTTTCTTTTTACTAAAGGCTTTAGATATCTCATAGGTCATATAAATCACAATAAATCCAATAAAAATATAAATGTAGTTGATACTTACAGGGAATGCAATATTCATGTTCTTAGTTACTGACTTGAACATGGCATCCAATGAAACAATAAGCAGCGGTACCCCTAAAATATATCCTAATATTACTATAAAAGAAGAACTATCCAATATTAGTGAATAAACTTCTTTTTTTCTATATCCCAAAACCTTCATGAGAGATATGCCCTTCTTATTTTCTTCAATGATCAGAGAAGTAACCACATATATTACTATGAGCCCTATTATAAAAGACATAAAGGAAATTGCACCTATAGAATACTGCAAAACCTGCGTCATCGAATTAAAAGCGAGTTTAAAATCATCAATAGATGCTGTACTTAACAATTCATTTTCAGGAATTTTAAGTTTTTCCTTACTCCATAATCCAATATAACTGTGTGATGGATACTTCAACATATTGTTTAATTTTTCAAGAGGCATGTAAATATACTCTCCAACATAGCTTTCAGCTACGCTGTCCACTTTAATGCTGTACTTTTTTGAATCAAGTGCATTAACGACCTCTATAGTATCTTGTGGTTTTACTTTAAGTTTATCTGCTAGCGGCTTTGTAATGATAACCTTACCAAAACTTAATTTATTTCCTGCTTTATCTTTAAGATATACATATTGATCATCAGTGCTCATTCCATATACAACAAACTTGATTTTGCTGTTCGAATTAATATTAAAAGAGGACATTGAAAAGGGTTCTCCTTTCCCGGGTTTACCCTGTTGAAAAGCGTTGAACAAATACTGATACTTATATTGATAGGTATTTCCATAGGTATCTTTCATCAAAAATTCTATGGAGCTTTTTGATGAAAAGCCTAAAAGTAAAAGCATAGTTGCCATTATAACTCCTAGCAGCAGGAATAAACTTCTAGGTATACTTCTAAGCTGTTCTCTTATTTTAAACTTTGTTTCAAATTTAAATTTATCAAGCCTTATATTTTTTTCAATAAATCCAGCCTTACTATTATCTTTTCCACCTTTCATTAAATCTAAAGGTGAATTCTTCAATGCCTTGTCCACAACAAAAAAGCTGAATATGCTGAGAAAAATTACCGGCAGCATTATACTTATAGCAACATATGCTAAATTGTAGCTTGTAGAAACTAAAGGCATATTAAAATACGACAGCATAAAGTTCAACATAGGCTTTAATGTTAAAGCTCCAAGTATGGTACCTGTTATTCCGCCAAATAGAGCTATTATTAGTGGATATACCATATAGTGCTTCATGATTTCCCTTTTTCTGTAACCCAAGGCATATAGTGTACCTATAATTACAGCTTCCTTTTTCAGCATTCTCCTCATTACTATCCCCGTTAATATGCAAGTCAAAAGCAATATTGCCACCGGCATTGAGGAGCTCATTGCATTGATACTATCAATTTTAGAACTCACAAAAGTCATTCTTGGATTTTCAGTGGAATCTGTCCATTTAATAACATTTATGTTATGATTCTTTAGATAATCTTTTAAGTCGGATTTCCTGCTTTCCACACTTGCTTCATCGCCTAAAAACTTTATACTGTAAAAACTGCTTCCCATATTAATTGAATTATAATCCTTTAATCTAATTACTGCTATTCCAAAATTTATAGGGTCATTAAGCAAATCACTTTCTAATTTTAAAGGATATATATAATTGGGTAGTGACATAATGCCTGATACTTTAAAGATTCTGCCATATATTTTTATATTATCATTCATTTTAATATTATTTGCCTTTGCATAGGCAGGATCTATTAGAATATCCCAAGCTCCCAAATTTGTTCCTTCAATAATTGCTGGAATATTAACCTTTTTATTTTCACTAAATACCCGCAGTGTTTTACCATTCTCTTTTTTATCCTTAGAAAGAGAATAATCAAAAGTTCCAGTTTCCTCTATAATTATATTGAATTTTGATTCCAGTTTTGATAAATTCACAAGTTTCTTATCAATAATAAAACTCGAGTCTTCCTGTACATAATTTTTCTCAAAAGAGGATTTAATGACAGTCAAGTTGCTTGTAAGTTGGTTGAACATGGTATACATTAGACAGCTTATGATAATGAGCAGCAAAGATCCTAAATACTGTGACTTATTCTCTATCATGGTTCGTTTAATTTTTCTGTTTATAATCATTACAACTCAATCCTTTTCTGTTTACCAATATTTTATCTCCCTTTGTCAATGGAATTATTAATTTATATTCGACAAAAATACTAATTTCCCTTTGATAAAAAAATAAAAAAGCTCCCCAAATACTTGGGAAGACTTATGATGTAAAAAAACTATTTTATGCAGCAGATTTTTCTATGTGAGATGTGTACCATCTGCTAAGTAATATTTTCAAAGATGCAGCAGCTGGTACAGCTGTTAACATACCTATAAGGCCACCTACATTTCCACCTATAAGGATTGCAATCATAATAAATACTGGATGTAATCCCACACTATCTCCAACAATTTTAGGTGCTAATAAGCTATTATCTAATTGCTGAACTACAAGCATTCCAACAATCGCCCATAATGCTGTAATAGGTTGTCCACTAAGCAGAGCCATAATTACCGCAAGAACTGTTCCTACAACAGGTCCGATATATGGTACCATATTACAAACACCTGCAATTACACCGATAATTAAAGCGTAGTCTATTCCAATAAAATATAGTACAATTGCAGATAAAACTCCTACAATAGATGCTTCTAATAATTGTCCTCTTATATATTTTTTAAAGGTATCATCTACAATACAGGTTATTTCTTTTAATTTATTTCCAATATTACCTTTCCCAAATATAAGAGTAAAAATCTTATTCCACAAATCAATAAAATATTCGGAATCCTTTATTAAGTAAACACTTAAAACTATAGCTATAAAAAAAGAAGCTATATTACTGCCTAAAGATGCAACTAAATTTGTCGTTCCTCCTATACTATCAGAAAAGTATGATTGAAGGTAACTTATCATTTGAGCAATTTTCTCATTTAAATTTCCTATTGAAATATTTAAACTTTCTAATTTCTCACTAATAGAGTTGACTGATAGCGTTGAGTTTTTTAAATAATCAGTTAAGTAAGCTGTAATATTAGCTATAGTTGTGTTATTGGAAAGTTTTCCTCCAATCATAATATATATTCCATAAATAACAGCGATGAAACCAGCTATTACTAATGTGTACATTAATAATATTCCAAATGATCTTCTAGAAGCTGCTTTTTTAAATGTTTTCTTCCTTTTTAAGAAATTTTCAATACCCTGCACACCTGGTTTCAATAAATACGCAATTACTAAAGCAATAAGAAGCGGTTTCACAAGTTCAATAATATTGCGTAGAGTATTTGATAATAGTAAAAATATGCCTCCTATATTATTAAAAATAGTTATACCCATGTAAATTAGAAGCACTGTCACTGTGGCATATAGTGAATATTTTAATAATATCTTATCTATTTTCATTTTCATTTTCATTTAACCCCCTTATTACTTTATATTATAATAAATCCATAGATCATGGCAACGTTTAAAATACACTACCCTTTATAAGTAAAAATCCTATAATAAAAATAAGATATAAAAGAATATTTAAAGCTAGCTTCTTAGCAGATAAAATACTTGTTTTTAAGGTTATCCATATAACCAGAATAGCTGCAAAAGTAACTATAGCCGAAAATATAAGTGACTTATCAAGCATCCATGGAGTGAAGATTATGCCTAATGCACTTGGCACTGTAGCTTGAATCATCATAGAACCACTAATATTTGCAATTGCTAAAGTTTCTTTGCCTTGTTTTACCCATATAAATACATTTAATATTTCAGGCAGTTCCGTAGCAATTGGACTTAACAATAAAGCAACCAAATGAGGTGACATTCCAAGAGCAATGCTCAGAGTATCTAAATTATGTACAAACAATTGTGAACCAATAAATATAAAAATCAGTGATACAAAAGTTTGAATTAGAATCAATGATCTCTTTGGAATTATACTTTTAGGGCTGAATCTAAGCGGCTCAAGTTCTCCTGTAGCTTCTACTGTATCTGAATTCATTTCTTTATAAAAATAGACTGCATAAGCTATTACGAATAAAAGTCCTAACCAAGGTTTTATTGCAAAAGCTATAAGCCCTAGCCCAACCTTGAATACAAAAATACACATAAACCAAATCTGATCTCTTGCTAATTTCTCCACATTAACATTAATACTGCTTCCCATTCTTCTCCTGCCGCTAAAAATAATTATACAAATACCAATAGCAGCATATCCGATTGTACTTAATACAAGGGGACCTCCTAACGCTGCACCAACTCCAATGTCTTTTTGACTTGCATTTAAGCCAAAAACTACAGCTATGAAGGTTACAATGCTTTCAGGCAATGCTGTACCAAAGGCTGCAAGGACTGAACCTACTGCACTTTGAGATATATTAAATGCTTTACCTACCCATTCAATTCCGTTTACAAATAACTCGCAGCTAAAATAGATTAATAATGCTGAAGCAATCATAACTAATATCGTTGTAATCATATCTTTTCTCCTTTAAACAAAATAAAAAGACTTTTAGCGTATTTAAAATACGCTAAAAGTCTCGTTTCGCATTTTGCGGATATTGCCAGGTTTTCACCAATATGTTGACAATATCTATTAAACTACTCCCTTTTAACTTGATAACCATTATACCATAGTATATCTCCAATGCAAATATTTAAACTTTAGAAGTTTATTAGAAGTTTATTAGCCATCTTTTCTATTAATATAGAGTTATGTGAAAATAAATAAAACAAGCTCGCAGCGCTTAGTCATGTAGTTATTTTTTGAACTATAATAAAGTATATTTATATTATGGATAGCTATCACTTATAGAAACACATTTTCATTAAGTAATTAATTTAAATACTGAGCTTATTTGACTATAAAGAATTTTGTGCGGGGGGTAAAATGGTAGAGGATAATAATTTAGATATGCAAAAAAGTGAACTGAGTACAAGAGCTCCTGAGTCACAAACTCCACAAATAATTATACCTCCTGAGTCTCCAGGAAATAAAGCTCCAATTGAACACTTAGAAGTTATACCTGATGAAAATTCCATAGAGACCAAAACCCAAACGAAAATTAATGGCATTGGTGATCTGATTTCAGACATTAATAATTCGGAAAAATTAAATGGTATTCTAACTGGAACGGATTTAGAGAATTTTTGCGATTCCAATTTATCTATTAGCCCCACAATAACCCAGGCTGCGGCAACACTGCGAAACATAAATATTATTAAGGATGAATTATGCAAGCTACCCATAGATCCCTGCGAAATGGAATTTATAACCAATAACATTTATCCATTATTAAATATATTATATCAACTTTCCACTACCTCTTATAATTTAGCTAGTTCTGCTAACCTTCTATCAACATCTTCAATTGTACATCCTAAAAATTCTGATCTAAAAGATACGGTTCATTTGGTATATAACATTAATGATAAGTGTGAGGATGTATATGATGTCCTAAAAAAGCGAATTAATTTTGTTCTGAAAAATAATGATTAAAAATAGCTTCTATGTCCATTAAATTCAAAAAAAGATGCCTCGGTCATTGGAAGCATCTTTTTTTACCTAAAACTTTTCCTGACTTTCTTATTTTAATTGTAATTTAGCAATCCTAGTATTGTAGATTTATTATGAATCACCAAGTCGCCATTTTCCTGTGAAGCTATCTCACCAATAGAAACAGCCCCCTGTACAGGGAATTTAAGCTTATTTTGAATGTTAGTTAGTTCCTCATCAAAACGTTTTTCCATAAACATAGCTCTTGAAATACAGTTAAAAAGAAGTGGACTATATTTTTCCGGAGCATTTGCAGCGCAATATTCTGCAATCTGTAGAGAAGCACTCAATAAAGTGTCTATATTACCTTTTAAAACATATATTTCACTATCTTCTGGGATATCAGCTACACATACTATTTGATTTTGTTCATTTAGCATTATTGGATCTCTAACCACAAAATCAGTTTTCCCTTTTTTAACCACTCCAAAAGGATGATCTTTTGCGTAACTGAAAAAGTCTTCTTTATATAAAGTGATCCTCTCATGTTCCTCAATTACATCTCTATATACATCGAAAGCACTGTAGTTATCTAACTTACAAAGCACGTTATCACTAGATTCTGTTACTCTAAAAGGACCTTCAAGTTTGTTCCAACCATGTTTTACAGCTATCTGAACATTGGATTTTAGTATACAAATATGAAGCACATCTTTATGTATTCCCTTATTATTAAATATACATGGTCTATGCTTTAAATCGTAAAAACCCGCACCCCCGCCAATATAATTAACATTAGCACCTAGTTTATTGAATACTGTACCTGTTAATTCCTTCATTTTTGCAGATAGTCCGTCGATTAAAATAATTGCAGTTGAACCTTTATATTCGTTTGGGTCAAGTTTAAAACGCATTAGACTTGGAAGCACTATGGAAGAATACACTGGTTCATATTTCTCCACAATAAATCCATTGGAATAGCTCTTGTTTCCAACAATAAGTCTTGAATAAATTCCGCCAAAGAAGGTTATTGATTTTGTGTTCAAAAAGTTAATAAGTTCCTCAACATCCTTTGAACCGCCCTCTCCTACTAGTATCATTAATTCTTCCTTGGGTTTGATCTGCATATTAGCTATATGATTTTTAAATTCATTAAATGATGATAGATACAAATATTATCCCCCCTGCATAAATTTAATTAGTATATTCTATACAAATATATAACAAATCTCTTACATATTACAAGTGCATTTTTGTTGAAAATATTCCATATGTTTATTTCCCTCAAGTGAATTAATGAGCATAAAGAATTTTATAATAAATAAAGATGGCAACTATTAAAGTGCCATCTTTATCTATTATAAATTTGTTTTTTCTATATAGTGACAATTAACTTCGATATGGTTTAAGAATAACAATAATCTTTCATAAAGCGGGTGAGCTTTATCACCATACTTTCTTTCTAGATTTTCTCCAATATCCTTTATAGTTTTCCTGCCATCTATTTGTAAAATTACACAACTTCCATATTCATCTAAAGAAACTTTTTTATATTCTGGAATTCTAAATTTAAGTTTTCTAAAGAATCTTTGAATTTTATGATCCTGTTTTTCAAGTATTGTTACAATATTGTCAGTACTAACTTCATATTCTAAGTTATCAGAGATTTTAAATACTATACTTAAAACCTCTTCGTTATTGCTGAGCATTTCTTACCTTACTTTTAATTATAGGTATTATAGTGGCTATTAACAAACCTACTAATATAACAAATGCCATTCCATTAGAAGCAGCAAATCCACTTGGTCCAGCTCCCTTTATAACACCTGTAACTTGAAGTATTATACCTATAAGTCCTATTATAGAACCACCGGCAACAAGTCCAGCAGATAAACTTATCCCATTTGAAACTTTTGTTTCTTTTTCTTTTTCAGATTTACAAGTTTTTTCTACAAATACTCTTACTAATGCACCTATTAATATTATTGATGTTGTAGATATTGGCAGATAGAAGCCTATAGCAACTGTCATTACAGGAAGTTTTAACATGAATAAAACAACCCCCATAACAGCACCAACTATTACCATAACCCAAGGTAATTTACCTGACATTATACCAGCAGTTAATGTGGACATTAAATTAGCTTGAGGCAATGCAAATGGAACATTATCGCCAGTCATTGAAAGCTGGCTGGAAAGTAATAATATTGTTCCAACAACTACTGCAACACCCACTACAGAAGCTACAGCGAAGTATTTCTGCATTTCATTTTTGTTACCACCGATTATATAGTTAACTTTTTGTGATTGGGAGTACCCACCGGCTATTGATATAGCGGTAACTATAAATGTACCAAATAAAAGCAATGATCTGTTGTTCTCAGGATTTTTCCATCCCATTACAACAAATAAGGAAGTTACAAGAACTATAGAAGCTATTGTCATTCCAGATACAGGAAGGTTAGAAGTTCCTATAGTACCAGTTAAACGACCTGAAACTATAACAAATAGTAATGATAATATTAAGGATAAAATAGATGCTGTTATTGCCATTATTATATTCCCGCCGGATACTACAAAGCCTCCTATGAAAGCTAAGACTATACCACTAAGCAATATTATGTTTCCAACAGATGAACTATCAGCACCATTTGTAGCTTTAGCATTAAGAGTTTCTTTTACAGATGATATTATGGTAGGTATAAGTCTTATAGCACCTATTAAACCACCTGAAAGCATCATACCAGCGCCGATATATTTTACATAACTGCCGGCAATATTTGAAACGTGCATAGAACTTATAGCAACACTAGGATTGTTCCAAACATTTACACCTTGTTTTCCAAATTCAGCAAAATAACCTATTAAAGGCATAATACCAAAATTAGATAATATTGAGCCTGCAAACATAGCTAAAGAAACATCCAATCCAACTATAAATCCAATACCTAATAACATTGGACTCACTTCAACTTCAAATTTAAACTTGTAAAAGGTTTCATTTACAAAGCTTATAACGTTGTTTGCTACATTCAAAAAAGAACTAGTTATAACTGTTATGATACCGCCAATTCCAAAACCTATGCCCATGAACTTCATTGATTCTCCAGCACCTTCTGATGCAACAAGTGTTTCAGATATAGCCATTGACTCTGGGTACATTAATTTTCCGTGCTCTTCAACAATTAAATAGTTATAAACCAGTGAAGCAGCTCCTATACCAAAAAGAACTCCACCTACACCAACTACAAAGCCTTCTAAGAAAGTTACTTTAGAGCCTATTAAAAGGATTGCTGGTAAAACGAATATTATACCACTAGCAACAGATTCTCCACCGCTTGACATACCTTGAAGCAGGTTTTTGCCAAGGATACCTTTTTGTTTAGCAAATGCAGCTATAAACGCCGAACCTATAATAGATCCCGGTATACCTGCTGCAACTGTAAGACCTGATTTCATGCCTGAATAAGCAGTGGATGCTGCAAATAAAGCAGCCAAAATAATACCAATAATTAATACTGCTAAGTTTCCACCAGATTTAGAACCACTGGAAACGTATGGGACGTAATCTTTGCCAGCTACGCCACCATATGCGTCTTTAGATAGTTTTTTATGCATAATACGTATCTCCTCTTCTTTTATTATAATTATTTTTAAAATAAATTATTTTGAAGCTATCTTTTTAATATTTCAAATTGTTATTTTGCAAGCTCATAAATCGCATGGCCGTAAATTTTAGCATTGAGTATTAAATCGTCAATCTCTATATGTTCATTTGCTTGATGGTCGAGATCAGGCTGTCCTGGGAATATTGGTCCAAAGGCAACTATATTAGGCATTTCCTTTGCATAGGTGCCTCCGCCTATTGCAAGAAGTTTTGCTTCCATGCCTGTTTGTTCATTGTATACCTTTTGTAGTGATTTTATAAGTGGATGATCAGCTGGGAAGAATAACGGCTTTTGATGCATCATGTTTTCAACTTTTATTCCAACAGTTTGAATTTTTTCATTAAATGGATTCATCATATCCTCGTATTTAAAGGTTACAGGATACCTTAAATTCAGTGCCATGGAAACCTTTTCTTCGTTCATGGATATTGTTCCAATATTAAATGAAAGTTTTCCTGATTCTTTGTCCTCAAGACCTACTCCTATTGATTTTCCATCTGTTTCAAAGCCAACAAATTCATTAAAGAAGTCTATATAATCTACAATATCGCATTTTTCAATGGACAACTCTCCAAGGAATGCAAACATCTGCATTATCGCATTTTTCCCCAAATGTGGTAATGCACCGTGTGCACCTACTCCTTTAGATTTTATATTAACCATATCGCCATCAACTTCCGCTTTTACATCATATCCAGTTCTATTCATAAATTCAGTAGCTGCTTTAATTATGTTTTCGGGGTTTTTAGCAGAAATTACTGCTTGGCAGTAATCAGGAACCACGTTGGCTCTTTCTCCGCCTTCTATAGATACAATAACTACGTCTCCAGCACCTTTTACATTTAAAGTCTTAACTGCCTCAAATATTGTGATACCCTTTTCTCCATATATTATTGGATACTCTGCATCCGGTGTAAAGCCAGCTACAGGTGGTTTTTCTCTTTCCAAATAGTAAGGCATTTCTTTGCATCCTGTTTCTTCATTGGTGCCAAATATAATTCTAACCTTTTTTGACAAGGACAAATTCAAATCCTTTACAGCTTTAAGTCCATAAAGTGCTGCCATTATTGGTGCTTTGTCATCCATTGTTCCTCTTCCATACATTTTACCATCATGAATTTCTGCACCATAAGGTGGGTATATCCATCCATTTCCCTCTGGAACTACATCTAGATGCCCTAATACTGCCACATATTCTTCTTCATCACCGTATTCAGCATATCCAACATATCCATCTAAATTAAATGTCTTGAATCCAAGGTTTTTAGAAATTTCTAAAGCCTTATCTAAAGCTTTGGATATACCTTCACCATAGGGCATACCTTCTTTTGCAACTTCTTCAATACTCTTAATCTTCACAATCTCCTGAGTTGAGATGATTAATTGCTCTTTGAGTTCATCAATTTTTTCATTAATTTTCATAACATCACTCCTCTCCTATTTATGTTTTTCCCAAGACACAAGGCATTTTATACCTACGTAAACTTTTCTGCAGATAGATTTTATATTCATGACAATTAACTATCCATTACCTGTATTAATATATCATTTTTATAATCCATCATAATCATCCTAAAGTATTACTGATTAGGTTGAACTTTCTCATATGACGCTTCATACTTTAGTACTATTGAATATTATATGACTAATATAAAGGTGCATCGATACCCTTTAGGATACCGATGCACCTTATATTATTCCTATTTCCTTGGCTTTTGCCACAGCTTGAACCCTGTTATGAACACCTAATTTACTAAATATGTTTAATATATGACTCTTTGCTGTACTTTCTGTTATAAATAATTCTTTAGCTATTTCGGAGTTTTTTGCTCCATTTTCTATAAGCTTCAATACCTCTTTCTCTCGCTTGCTTACTACCTCACTGTTTTCCTCTGTAGAATATAAACCAATCACCTTATTAAAATATTCTCCCATCTTATAATAGTCTTTGTTAAACTTCATGCTTCTTATTGTTTTTAGCAGTATTTTACTCATCTTAATTTGTTTGAAGGCAAATAATCTGACAAAACCATTTTTATATCCGATTATAAGAGCTTCCTTTAAATCTTTGGTTGCGTTTTCATATTGATCTTCCTGTGAGAAAATTTCTGCTCTTGAAATATATGACCTTATTGTTAAATATTTATTGTCACTATCCTTTTTAGAAGTTAAAATTTTATTTAATAACATTAAAGCATCCTCACATTTTTCCTTATTAATAAGTACTTTGGAAAACATGAGAAGTTCTTCTGCAATTTTGTAATCCCTTTTTGAAATGTATTTTTCCACAAGATTTATTTTTCCTGAGTCTATAAACCTCTCCATTTTAAGTATTTCTAAATAATCATTCAATTTTTGGAAATAATATCTATCTGATAATTTATTATCGTTATATTTTTCATATATTTCTTCTAATTTTTAATAAACCTGTTCCACTTCACTTTTACTGTTCTTATACAAAAAAATTCCTGCATAAACATAATAACCAATAAATAAAGTATAATAATGTAAATTAAGTTCTCCCATTTGTTCAATTAACTCTATACCTTTTATTACATAGTCCTCTGCTTTATTTATATCATTTTCTTCATAATGCACCAAGGCTAAAACTATATAAAAAATTGACATTAGTGAAGAGTTTTTTATATCCTCACCTGCATTGTTATTCAAGCATAAATTGCATATATTTACGCATTCACTTAACTGCCCTCGTAATATTTTTGTAAATATAATTGTTCTGTAAGCCACAAGATTAATAACCTCATCCTGATAAGACTGGCTTATAAGAAGAGCCTTGTCAAATTTATTTTTCTCTAAAACTGAATCCTGTAGACAAAAATAAGCTACACCTTCTTTTAAATTCATTACTATATCCCAAAATTGATCATTTTTTAAATACGTCATAGCGTTTTCATAACATTCTATGCTTTTCTTGTATTCTGACTCAATTAAATTTCTATCTCCTTCAATAATAGATATTATTCCCAAGCACTCCTTTTTGTACTCTTCATCCTGCCAATTTTCTAGTGCCTTGGTGGCTAAATCCCAATATTTATTGTAACTAATATCATCATAAATATATATGTACATATAGGTTATGCAAAACTTTGGATTTTTAATTTTAATGTCCAGGGGTATATTTTCCAACCAATTCTTTACATAAAAATAATCATTGCTTAAAACTTTTTTTATACATTCAGATTCAATAAGTTTTATAACTGGCTGATAGTTTCCTACGTATATATATTGGTTGATTGCATTATTAATAAGTCCATTTTTCTCATACCATTTAGCTGCTCTGTTGCTTGCCTCATATACTTCTTCTTTGCTTATACTATTTAATTTGCACATTAGAAATTCTTTAAAGAGCCTGTAATATCTGAAAGATTCTCCATGGAAATTAAGTTTATTGATGAATAAATTCATATTATATATTTGCTCAAGAATTTGCTGACTGTTCTTTTTAATACTAACGGCATTACATAGCTCCGAATTCAACTCATCTAAAATACATGTTTTTAATAAAAAATCCTTAGTTTCATCAGACTGATTATTAAATACCTCTTCGCAAAAATAATCCTGTATATAACTGTTGCTTCCGCTGAATTTCTGTTCAAACTCAGTGGTATACTTACTTTCTCCAATAGACATTAATGCTATTTGAACTCCAGCTATCCACCCTTCGGTACGTTCTCTCAGCACCTTTATGCTTTCTTCTGGTATTCTGGATTCCGAATTATAATTTATAAACTCTATAGTCTCTTCTAGTGAAAAGTTTAACTCTTTTCTGTCTATCTCTGTTACTTCTCTATTTAACCTTAACCGAGCAAGATTTATATTTGGTTTTGTTCTGCTGGTTATTATAATATGTATATTTTTAGCAATACCATCAATTAAATGCTTCATCCCTATGAGCATATCTTTATCTTCAATAAAGTGAAAATTATCAATGACAAATATCAATTGCTTATTTATTAGAGGTAAATTATTTAACAACAAATCTACCATTGATTCAATAGATACATCATTTTGGAAATCCACATCCTCTGTTTTCCCTACTGCAATAGCTAAACAGCTCCAAAAATTATCTGCATTATCATCTCTTTCATCTAATGAGACCCATATTGTATTATCCAATAGATTTCTTGAATCTAACCAAGCTACGACTGAGGTCGTCTTCCCACTTCCAGCTGGTGCAGAAATAATTGTTAGCTTTGTGTTTAAAGCCATATCAAGTTTACTAAAAATATTATCTCTTTTCACCACATTGCATTTAATTTGGGGAATAGTAAATTTATTTTTGTTACGCTTGTAATTTAAAATCATTTTCTATCTCTCCTGAACATTTTTCATACTTTTCTATATTTCTGCAAATAATTCAATTATCTTAAGTATTACCTCTACGGCTTTCTCCATGGAGTATGTTGAAATATATTCATATTTGCTGTGAAAATTATGTCCCCCTGCAAATAAAGATGGTGTTGGAAGTCCCATGTAAGAAAGTCTTGCTCCATCTGATCCACCCCTTAACGGTTCAACATTTGGAAATATATTTACTTCCTTCATAGCTTGAATGGCTATGTCAACAATATACTTTACAGCTTCTATTTTATTTTTCATATTTCTATACTCCTCAGTTATCTCAATGGTTGCTGTGCCCGGTCCATATTTCTTATTTATAATCTTAACTTTTTCAATTGTAAAAGATCTTCGCTCTTCGAATTTTTTATCATCAAAATCTCTTATAAAATAATGAAGCTTTGTTTCTTCAACTTTTCCTTTAATAGAAACCAAATGATAGAATCCTTCATAGCCTTCCGTATTCTCAGGAATTTCTTTCTCTGGAAACATATTGACCAGCTCTGTAGCAATTCTTAAGGAATTTATCATTTTACCTTTACCATCTCCAGGCTGAACATTTCTTCCATTTATAATAATCTTTGCACTTGCTGCATTGAAATTTTCATATCTGAACTCACCGATTGCTTCTCCATCAACTGTATATGCTAAATCACTATTAAACTTTTCAATATCGAAGTGATTGCCTACTTTTCCTACCTCTTCATCAGAGGTAAAAGCAACTCTAATAGCTCCATGCTCAATCTTTGGATTTTGTAATAAAAATTCCATAGCCGTTATAATTTCAGCGATTCCGGCTTTATCATCTGCACCTAACAAGGTGGTTCCATCCGTGGTAATTATTGTCTTACCCACATAATTTCTTAACTCTGGATACTCCTTAGGTGAAAGAATTATACTTTTCTCTTCATTTAAGATTATATCCTCACCATTATAGTTTTCCACAATTTTAGGATTTACATTGCTTCCTGAAATTTCAGGACTTGTATCCATATGTGCAATAAAACCTATGGTAGGAACCTCTCTTTCAATATTTGATGGCAGCGTTGCCATTATGTGTCCTGCATCACTTAAGAAAACATCCTTCATTCCAATGCTTCTTAATTCCTCTGCTAATTCCTTAGCAAATTTTATTTGCCCGACGGTAGTAGGAATTGTTTTAGAATCTTCATCCGACCGAGTATCATATTTTACATATTTTATAAATTTTTCAATAACCTTCGACATGTTCCTTCTCCTTCAAAGTAAAAATCACACTAAAGTATGATTCGATATTAAATATCTTATTCCTAATTAAAGATTATAACATATTATCTTATTTTACAATTCTTACTTGCATTAAATCTAGCAACTATTTTTGACTTAGCCCTTATTTTTTTGAAATTACATACTTTTAGTACGCTCTTAATTAAAAAATCATACTAAAGTATTATTGTTATATTTTAATTTAGTCTTAAAAACTGCATTTACAGTAAGCCCACCCTGATAATATTAATATATTCGCAATTTTCGAATATTTAAGCCCGGATTACTCCGAGCTTCCAAAATAATTACATTTTTTTGATCATAGTTATTTTTTGCTTGTGTTTATATTTGCAATTGTAATTCCGCTAAGTGCCAATATACCGCCGATTATTTGGGCGATGGTGAGTAACTCACCTAAGAATACCACACCCAGGATCATACTGGATACTGGAACAATATAGTGAAAAAGAATTACCTTTACTGGTCCTGTTTTTTTAATACCTGTATACCAGCAGATATAAGCTACAACTGTGCCAAATACTATAATATAAAACATCTTGAAGAACGTTATCAAAGAAACATTATTTATTACTAATGGATCACTTAGAGTGCAATATACTATCATCAGCGGCAATCCAGAAGCCATTGCCAACGCATTAAGTTTTACCGGAGAATAGTACTTGAGGAGGGGCTTAGCAAAAATTGTGTAAAATGCGAAGAGCAAGGCCCCTATGAATACCATTATATTTCCAATGAAAAATTGTGATCCTAAATTTAAACTGGCTCCTGGTGATTTGCATATCATCAGAAAAATACCGAAAAAGGCAAGTAACATAAATATCCATCGCCTTATACTTGCTTCTTCCTTCTTTATAACTTGCATATATAGTTGAGTGAAAAGCGGTGAGGTTGAGACAATCAAAGCTGCATTTGATGCTGTTGTTAAATGAATTCCAACGGTCCAAAAAATATTATAAACCCCAACTCCCATAACTCCAAGCATGAATATTTTAATGATATCTGGTCGCCGAACACTAATGCTTTCCCCACTAATCACAAGATACAATAAAAGCAATACAACTGCTATGATAAAGCGAATTAGCAGAAAGCTATTTTCAGGAAGTTCATTAAGAACTGATTTAACAGTTACATAATTAATACCCCACAACAATGCTGCCGTAATTGAGTAGTAGTCATTTTTTTCAATTATTGACACTTTTAATACCTCCAAGTTTCAGATAATCTTCTCCGTTCAGCGTTAGCTAAACGCTTTCATTATCCAATTCCTCCAATATCCATTGAGTCACTTTTTGAGTTAATGGAATGCAGACTTCACACTTTATTTTTTTACCATACAATTCAACAGCTTTAGTGTCTTTTTTATTATAGCCTACAATATCATTACAGTTGGGTGAACCGTACATTTTACAAAACTTTTCAAAAATACGATTTGCAGGCCTGCAAGCGTTATCCCTGCTCTCATATTGCGACGTTCTCCCTTTAAAAATGCCCATGCATAAGTATGCTGCAAGCAAAGAGCCGCAGGTACCTCCATTGTTGATTAATCCGCTTCCAAAAGGGGTGCTGATTTTCAATAATAGGTCATCATCGTAACCTAAGTATTCTCCTACAGCAAGCATAATGGCTTCACAGCAATTATAATTTCCACCATAAAGCTCCGCTGCCTTATCAACAGTTTCATTCCATTTATCCATTTAAATCACTCCACTCTTATAATATAATTAAGGAATTTTTGTATCTCAGGGAGCAGAATTTGAAAAACAGCCCGAAAAAATTATGGACTATAGTGTAACTGCTTATTCATCTAAAGAATTATTAAATGATAATATCGGTTTTTATAGTGGGACTCCTGCTTTAGATTTGTTTCCACGTAACAAATGGAATAAGATTGCAGGACAGGCTTTTAGAGAAGCACCTATTTCTGCTTTTGGGTATGATTTCCCACAAGGGAGACCGGAGCTTACAAACACTCTTGTAAATTATTTAAAAAAGACTCGTGGCATCAATTGTCACTCAGATCAGATTATTATTACAACAGGTGCAAAACAGGGATTATCACTAATTGCCAAATGTCTTCTGAAATCAGAGAATGAAGCATGGATAGAAGATCCCTCAAATGATAATGTAAGAAAAATATTTTCTTATCATACCAACCATATCGTACCTATAGCTGTAGATAATAAGGGAATTCGACCAGAACTGTTTCCAGCAGATAGCTCACCTACATTGATTTTCATCACACCCTCTCATCAATTCCCCTTGGGAGGAATTTTACCCATCCAGAGAAGGCTGGAAATCATTCGCTATGCTAGTAGAACAGGTTGTTATGTAGTTGAGGATGATTATGATAGTGAATTCCGATATAGTGGGTTGCCTATAAGTTCTCTGCATGAACTTGATAATCAAAGAGTTATTTATATCGGCACATTCAGCAAAACAATGTTTCCATCTTTAAGATTAGGCTATATTGTGCTTCCTGACTCTCTTATTAAACAATGCAGGGAATTAAAGCGCCTTGGTGACCATCATACAAATTCCTTGAATCAACTTTCGTTAATGCGTTTTATCGAAAGTGGAGAAATGGAAAGACATGTTGCGCATATGAAGAAAATTTATCAAAAACGCCATGATGCCTTAATCTCATGCCTAAATGCATATTTCCTTGGCAAAATTAAAATTATAGGTGAAAATGCAGGTATGCATGTTGTAGCAGAATTTTTAGAAGTGGATTTTACAATTGAATTAATACATAAAATCAAAGAAGCAGGAGTTGACATTATATCTGTTGAGGAACATTCTATCAAAAAAGGGCTTCATAAAAATCAGATTATTCTTGGATATGCTCATCTTTGCGAGAAGGACATAGAAAAGGGACTTTTTATACTTAAAAATGTACTTACCTCCACATAAAGCTTTAGACTTAAAACGAGTTAAAATCATTATAATCGTTCAAAAGGTAAGAGCTGTAATGCTCTTGCATTTTGAACGATATTATAATATCAACAAAGCCATGGTATTTCCTTCAAATTACAATTATACCTCTTTAACGGAATTATGCTGCTTTTTCTTTTTTTGATTAGCTGATTTAAACATCATTATAGATGTGTATACTATGACCGCATCAACCAACCATTTTAATATATTAAGTGGAAGTTCTTTTACTATATATGCTGCAATAAGTACACCTACTACCCCAAATATTGTTATTGCCATGGATGCTTTTCTGTCATAAGCTCCTTCTTTAACAAACTTAGCTGCTGCGACTGGCATTAAGAATGCGCAAGATCCCATCATTATTGGGAATGCAACCTTAGCACTCATACCTAATGCAAATACTAATGCCATACATGGCGCATATAAACCTATTCCTAATGTCATTAATGCTCCTAATATTAAGTTTCCAACTATACCTATAATCAATTTGCCGCCGGTAAGTCCTATTTCAGTTCCTCCTACAGGCATAAGGTTAAGCTGTCCTGCTAGCATTGTTAATACAACTGCTATTAGCGCAATACCCATACCTAGCTGAACCTTTCTTTCATCAAGCTTGGAAACAAATCCAGCTCCAAAATATGCACCTACTGTTGCTGATGCAAGCAATGCAACAAGTGTTACTGGTTCAACTTTGATAACTGTTATAAATATAAGTGCTTCAACCACAACCGGAATTGTACAAGCTACATTTAATGTTCCCGGTATGGTTCTGTCTCCTGATAATTTAAACATCTTTAATAATGCGGTGGTTGGTGCAAAACTTCCTATACCTAAAGTATCGAAAAAGTTTGTTACAAATCCTACAGTTCCTAGCGCAAAGAAATTATTTGATTCTAATTTACCCTCTTTGGAAACTTTCGCATAATCCATAAAAAATACAATTGCAAAGTAAACTGTCAGTGCTAGCATAACCCCTAATACTGCTTTTATTAACATTTGATATCCTCCTCTTAATACATTTATTTTAAGATAAATCCATATTTAACTGGATCTTCAGGGTCAACTATATATTGACTGAATCCCGTAATATAAGCACTTCCTGTTATTTCTGGAATTATAGCGTTAAATTCTCCAACTTTAGTCTCACTTAGTATTTTTCCTATAAACTTTGTGCAAATAATGCTTTCGTTTACTATGGAATCCCCAACCTTAAGTTCTCCTTTTGCATAGAGGTCCGCAAGTTTTGCACTTGTTCCGGTGCCACAAGGAGATCTATCTACCTGTCCCTGTCCAAATACTACTACATTTTGAACATCTGCATCAGGACTCTTTCCTGGTCCGTAGAATTCGCAAAGATCTACTGTTTTTATGTGCTTTAATACAGGATGCTGTATTTCTACCTGTTCATTAACTGCATGTATTATTTTCATTCCTATATCATTAAGCTTGGCAGCATTTGAAGGTTCAAGTTCAAGGTTTAAGTCCGATGCTTTCACTAGTGCAAAGAAGCTTCCTCCAAAGGATATATCCATAGTTACCTTGCCAACTTCAGGAACATCCACAACTACATCCTGTTTGTATAAGAATGCCGCTACATTTACTATAGAAGATTCTATTGCTTTCCCATTTTCTACTTTAACTCTTGCTTTTATCGTTCCTGCTGGCGCTTCCATTACAACGTTTGTATATGGTTCCGTCATTGGTACTATACCCATCTCCACAGCGCAGGTTGATGCTCCTATGGAACCATGACCGCACATATTAAGGTATCCGCCGCCGTCCATAAATATTACTCCGAAATCAGCTTCTTCACTGGCAGGTTCGGTTAGTATTGCTCCAAACATGTCATTGTGTCCTCTTGGTTCCAGCATAAGCATAGTTCTTAAATAGTCCATGTTTTTCTCAAGATATTCCATTTTATCCGGCATAGTCTTTCCTGGAATTTTGGGAAGTCCACCAATAACTATTCTTGTTGGCTCCCCCATGGTATGCGACTCAACTGTTTGTATTATTTTTGTGGCTCTCATACTTATTTCCTCCTCGTATTTTTTAGTAGAATATCTGATTACAGTAATGAATGAATAACTCCATCTCTGCATTGATTTGGTGTAATCACATAGGGTATGTTTTGGGAATTCATCATATTATGAGCCCCAAGGAATCCCCCCGGCTCGTATGGGAACATGGCAGTATCATACATATTTCCAAGGCCGGATACAATCTTTACAAGGATAACTTTACGCTTGCCCGGTCGTACAACATCGTTGAACTCTTCTATTGTATATGGCGTATTATCCAGATTAACAATTACCTTACGAATTTCCTGAACAATCCAGTCCGCCGCCCTATGTGCGGCCATAATACCTTCTGCCGTTCTTCCTTCACCCTCTTCAAACAGCACATCAACATGAAGAATATAATCAGTTGACTTTGGAGTGCCGGCACGGTCCAGTACAACCTGATTTTTCAAAACCCCTTCTGAAGAACCGATATTGGATGGCTGAAATCCGCTCTTATCCTCAACACCAGTTATCATGACGGTTACTCCGGAAAGCAGATGTGTAACGCCCTCGCCCAGTTCTCCCCGCACCTTGCAGGCAATGGGAGAGTAGTCCATATTGGAATTAACGAACACATCATAATTTCCAGGTTCAATGATACTGACCTTGATATCCTTGATTCTAGGTTCCAATTGAATCAGGCTCTTTGCAATTCCATTGCGTATAGTCAGCACACCATGGTCAATCCCCGTATTCTTACCCAAATGGACTTCATGAATATGAAATATCTTTCGGATCAGCCTTCGCATATTCTGTTCTGGTTCATCAGATCCTGTATCTACCGGTTTCCCAGCCTTTCGGAGCTTATTTTTTATCAATGCAACAGCCTTCATTGCATCATAATCAGTAAGATTGTTTTGTCCTACAACACAAGATTCATATCCGGCTGCGCTTTTATTGAAATCTATTACACAGTCAACGTAACTGTTGGTGCAGACAAGCCGTCCCTGCTGCGCTATATAGCTGAGTCCAACACTCGGGATCCCCCGGATACCAAGCTGCTCAATTACATTAACAAAATCTACATGATGATTTCCCCATGCATCAATTGCAACAATTGCCGCATCTGCGTGCATCATCTGAGCGATATCACCGACACGTTTTGCCGTATAAACCTTATCATCGCATACCTCGGAAACGCCATCTATAATAATACCTGTAAACTCAATATCCTTTTCCTTGGAAAGTGCATCCGTTACCGGACACCAGAAATGATGCAGCGTTGTCATTTTAATACTTGGTCCCAGTCCCATACTATACCTCCATTCTATATGATTTCTTATTTTCTATTTTTAAATAAAATCACGCAAGGAGGCCGCCATAATATGACAGCCCCTTGTTGCCTTTTATTTTACAGATTTATACGTTATGACGGTATTCGTATGGTAATATCTTTGTTGCATTAAAGCTTGGACAATCACGAACCCATTCTAACGATTCTTTTACGATTGCTGTCTGCTGTGGAATGTTGTTTGGTTCTCCAGCATTTGATCCGATTGGCACATGAGGAGCTGTAATTCTAGGTGCTCCCTGCTGTCTTGCAATCGGAGGCAATGCAGCGATTACGACACAACTCATGCCTGCTTCTTCACAGCATCTAGTAACAATTGTTGCTGAACGATGGCAAGTCCCACATCCACCTGTACAAAGAACGATGTCTACGCCTTGATCTTTTAATTTGCGAGCAATTTCTGGACCTGTCTCACTCATGAATTTCTCAACGTTTCCGCCGCCGCCCATAAATGTATAAGTCTCTGTAGCTAATGAACCGATAAATCCTTCATCTACCATTTCATGAAGACGATCAATTGGGAACATTGCATTAACGTCCTTATTAATATCAGAGTTATCGAATCCGCCATGTGTTACCATCAACTGATCAGATGGTGTGTTAAATGGAATTGTACGATAAGAGAAATCACCAGATGTATTAAATGGTGTCTGGCTTTTTATATGAATTCCTCCTGCTGTAATAAAAGCAACCTTGCATTCACTCAGTGGCTTTTTCAATTCTGTAAATACCGGTTTTGGTGTAATCGGTACAAAAATTTCAGATTTCATTCCTGGTTTTGTTGTTAATTTCATTGTTTTTCCTCCTTAAATCGATTATGCTGGAATATCACGTTTTCCAATTACTCTCATACAGCTGAAATAAAATTCTACATATTGTCCTTCTTCTAGTGTAACTGGAGTGAATGCCCAACGTCTTGGCACTGCTATGGTGCCCAAATCATTCATTATTTTTACTTCTATGGCAGTATCATTTACTTGTGTTATATTCCCTCCCAATAAGCATGGAGTTATCTCGTGATCCGTTTTCATGTCAGAGCTGTCATAATCATATGGATCTTCAACTACCTGAATGTAACTGAAATAAAATTCCATCTCATGACCGATGTACAAATCTTCATCACTTATAATTAAATATCTGGGAACTGTAATAACCCCCAAACGGCCATGAAGATTAACCTTAATTCGGTCCTTAGACACCTCTTTCACAAGCCCGCCCATTTTTACTGGATTTATTATATAATCCACTAGTGTAATGTTCCGCTTTCAACAAGCTTTGTTTCAGGAAGCCCTAAAATCTTGTTGTTTGCATTGATAACATCATTGTTCCATTTCTTTTCAGCTGGTTTAACTTCAACCCCTGCCATTCTATTCTTAAGCATCTGTATTGCACGTGCAGCCACTTCTACAGTTACGCAAGAGCAACCTGCGATATCGTTTTCAAATCCACCTTTATCCATGTTTTCTTCAACCATTGCTGTAGCATATTCATTACCAACTACTAATTGACCTTGATATGCACAGAAAGACACACCTACTACTGGAATACCTCTCTTTCCTGCTTGACCAATATGTTGAATAAAGTCGATATGATTATTACCAAAGCCTTCTGTTGTTATTATTACACCATCGAGATCCAATGATTCAAGCATAGAACCAAGTCTTTCAGATACCCAGAGCTTTTCATCATTAACCTGTGGTGAACCAACAAAGATAACGCCTACTAGATCTAGCTCATCATCTGCTGCAAGACCTTCTACCAGTGGTTCTCTGATGTAATGACGCGTCATTTCTTTTGTTGCAGGTCCAATGCAGGTTAATGCATGGATGGAGCCATCTCTTACCTGATTTGGTGTTAAAATCATCGGAACATTACCGCAGTCTACATTCTTCTGTCCGCCAAGCACTCCACAAGGCTCTATCGGGCAAATAACATTGTCATGCATAGCTCCCTGTCCCATAATTTCTTTTATTAATACTACACGAGGATTTCCTGCTCTTCGTACATCTTCGCAGATTTCTTCACGAACGACTTCACCTTCGTACTCTTTTAATTCATCTCTTATTTCCTGAATAATGTAATCTTGGCATTTGTGTGCAGCAAATGGACCTGGTCTTGTCATACCTGACAGTCTTTGAATAATTGCATGGCAACGAATTATAATATCGTTTTCATCTGCACATCCAGGATGTCCAAAGTACATTTTCTCATCCAAATATCCCTGTGATGAACCAAATTCATGAACCTGTACTCCATCCTCATCTACACCAGTAAGCATGAATACAACACCATCAGCAACTTTAGTTATACCTTCACCAAGTTCTCCTTGAACTTTTGTAGCTATTGGGCAAACATCCATAATTGTTTCTGTGTACAAATGTCTCTCATTTGGATAAATAATGTCTAATTTAAGACTCTTACACAATATATCCTTTGTTACTGCACTATTAACAATATCTTTATTAATAGTAATAACACCATCTTTGATTGAAGTTTTCTTACCAAGCTTTACATCTGAAATTTTGATGTGTTTCTTCACAAGATTGTGAATCACCTTTTTTTCTCCACTTTTCTGTGCTACTTCAGAAGGTGCTGCAGGTGCTACTCCGGCAAATACTGGTACATCCAGCTTTAAGCCTTCAAATTTTTCTGCTTTTCCTATTTCAATATGAATCATTCCGTTACCTCCAACTCTTGACTTAACTTCCGGAGCCGTTTCGATTTTTTGTAATGCTTCGGATACATTTTCTTTTGCTGATTCTTCTACTTTGTTGACTTTATCAAGCACATCACTTGTAATTGGTGTAAGTGCCTCAACATCTGTAAGCAGTGTACTTCCAATTACCTGTTCAATACGCAGACCATTGGAACTCAATGTTAAAAGGCCCGCTTCCTGCATATCTTCAAATAACCCTGGATCTTCCAAATCTGCTGCACTGATAATCAAGCCTTTTTCTCTTCTGCAGCAAAAGATTGCAGGATCTTTTAAGTGGTGCTGCAATGTTTCCTGTGTGATAGACATTTTAATTCCTCCTTACTTTTCTTTTCTAAATCTTCTTATCACCTTATAATTAACGGAATGCTTCACCCGTCAGTAAAATGATAAGCTGATAATTTTAGCTATAGTCATTTTTTATTCCTCCTATTCTTCTTTTCTAAATCTTCTTATCATCTTATAATTAACTGCGCGCATCGCCCCATCAGTACAATGATAAACCGGCAATTTTAACTGAGGTGCACATGACATTACAGTATTGCTGCAGTCTGTACAGTTACTTATAAGCACAGCTTGTGCTCCTGCTTTCTTTAATGCCATTACTTTCTGCACTTGTCCAGGACATTTTCCTGGATTCTCACATTTGCGAGTATTTTTAACTTGTTTTGCCTGTTTACAATATTCAACCCCAACTACCTCTGAACCCATACTTGCCGCTTGTTCTTCCAGACGTTCTCTGTTTCCCCCGCATGCACAAACCAAAAGTCCTATCTTTGAAGGTCCCTTCATAAAATTTTCTGCTGCAATAATTCCACCAGTGGTCTTAATAATCGGTGCCTCCAAAGAAGTTCTTTTGCCTGTAAAAGGACCTCCCATTATTAGCTCACCGTATTCTTTGCCAAGTCCTCCTGCCATTTCCAGGACCTTTGCTACAGTCGTTCCAAGCGGAACATCCAATAATACATGAATGGACGCATTTTCCTTCAGTTTACCTGCCACTGTCATGTCCTTATCTATTAGGGGCTTTTTATCTTCTACGGCTTCTCTAATACGAAATGCAGTTTCTGAGTTAATAACTACTGCCTCTGCTGCCATAGGAAGCTGCTCTGGTTCCAAGAGGATTCCAAGCGTTTCTCTGACAATAGCACGTTCCTCACCCATGGGGTAAATATTATCCAGTGCAAAAACGGACATCCGGTTGCTTGCAATTTCCTTTTTTAATTTTTCAATTGCTTCTTTATGAATTCCTTTCACAGCCACAATCCCTTTTTCAGCCTTTACAAGCTTCATGACAATCATCAGTGCATTTAAAAGCTTTTCTGGTTCCTTTTCGATGCGGGCAATATTGTGCGACAGAATTGGTTCGCATTCAGCTGCATTGATGATGACAGTTCCTTTTCCTTCAAAACGGGCATTCAACTTCACAGAAGTTGGAAATCCAGCACCGCCCAATCCTACAATTCCTGATTCCTCAATCAGCTCTTTTGGTGTTGTACCTTGCAAAGGTATGTATTTTGTAAAATCTGTGTGTGATTCTTCAATAACAATCTGGTCTGTATCAACTGCTTTCACTTTACCATCTACACTGGAAAAAATATTGGTTCCAAGTGCACCTTGCGGTTTTTCTGCTATCATCTGACCTCTTTTTACAAAATCATTTTCCTTAATCAGAGACTCGGATGGAACTCCAACATGTTGTCTGAGTGGGAAAACAAAATCCATGACTATACACCTACTTTCTTAAAAGTTGACAATTGCATAAATTGTCATACATTTATTTGATAAAAAATTAACTCTAAATTTAAATATTTTACTTTTACATTTTTATATTAATAGCAATTTCCATGCCATTTACATGGAAATTCATCTAAAAATGTATTTTTACTTTTGTTTCCTTGTAAAATCAACACTATTTTACCTTGATAGTATATTTTTTATATGTTGAGAAAGATTGTGTTCGTTAAAAAATTGTCCAAATCTATACAGTATTTTTCTAATATGACCCTATTATGGCTTGAATGTATTGCAGCTACTGGTTTTTGTATAATAAAAATAAAGTGTCCGGGTTAATACACTTGTATTAATCCGAACACTTTATTTTATACTCATTCAATTTATGATATAAGGTAGCTCTTGGTATGTTCAGTAAACTTGCTGCCTTTGATTTATTATTTTTTGTTAATTTTAAAGCCTTTTTAATACTGTCTGTCTCGAGTTCTTTTATGGCTTTGGTCAAATCCAATGGATATGTTCTGTGATGATTATTTTTATTTAATTCCAAGATAATATGCTCTGGAATAGAACTTTTTTGTATAATGCCATTTTTTGTTGTAACAATAATACGTTCAATCACATTCATAAGTTCCCTTATATTACCTGGCCATCTGTATTCACTTAGGATACTAATAACTTCTCTTTGAATTTCAACTATAGATTTTGAATTTGCATGTGAAAAATCTTTAATAAAGTGGTCTATGAAAATCGGAATATCTTCTCTTCTCTCTCTAAGTGGAGGAAGGTTGATTTCCACAACATTTAGCCTATAAAATAAATCTTCTCTGAAATTGTTTTGGTCTACCATTTTTCTCAAGTCCTTATTGGTTGCTGCTATTACCCTTAAATCAAGCTTAATATTTTTTTCTCCTCCAAGCCTTACAAGTTCTCTTTCCTGAAGTACTCTAAGCAACTTTGCCTGCATATGCAAAGGCATATCTCCTATTTCATCAAGGAAAACAGTTCCTTCATTTGCTATCTCAAATATACCCATTTTACCTTTTTTATTGGCACCAGTAAAAGCCCCTGAACAATATCCAAAAAACTCGCTTTCAAAAAGTTCTGAAGGGATTGCACTGCAGTTTACTGGAACAAAAAGACCTGTCCTTCCGCTTAGTTCATGAATTCCCCTGGCAAAGACTTCTTTCCCTGTTCCGCTTTCTCCTGTAATCATAACACTGGCATGAGTGGGTGCAATTTGCCTGGCCATGTCAATTTTCTTCACTATATTTGGGCTTTTTCCTATAATGTTACCAAAAATACCTGAAATTTTTTTCACTTCATTTTCAAGAAAAATTAGCTTTGAATTTGCATTTTCAAGCTCAGTATATAATTTCCTTACTTCTGCATAATCTCTGTCTGTTGATACTGCACCCTTAAAAACACTTTCAATATACAATGGCATTGAATTTGCAAGTATATGGGAGCCTTCCCTGGGTGAATGATATTTATTCTCGATTGAGACTCCAGTTTTTCTGACATTATTCACAATTGCATCAGGAAAGAATTCCTCGATACTCTTTCCCATAATCGCATCAAGGCTAATATCGTATAATTTTTCTGCAGCTCTGTTCCAAATAACTACAATTCCATCTTCGTCTATTACACAAACTGCTTCATATATGCAATCCACAATAGATTTTAGCATCTGATAATCTATGCTGCTAAGTTCATTTTTAGTATATACCTTTTTCACCCTTCCCTCCATATTTACCTCTCCATTCTATATAACATCTTCAACTACTTTCACTTTACAGTAAATGAAAAACAAATTCAATTAAAGCATCAGAATAAGCTTATCGTTTTATTTAATTATTAAATCTTTAGTTATAACAATTAGTAATTACTCCCATAAAAGAAAAAATTGATTTATATGACAATTTGTAAAATTGTATAGAAATGCTTTTTTATAGTTCACATAGAATTGTTTGCATTCATTTTAGCTATTAGAATTCAATAAAGGGTGAAAAAGGGCTAAAGTTTTATTTTTTTGCAAAATAAAAAACCATTAAAATCTAGTGATTTCAATGGTTTTATGGTGCGACGGAGAGGATTCGAACCCCCGACCAACTGGTTCGTAGCCAGCTACTCTATCCAACTGAGCTACCATCGCATGTTAACATAGAAATTTTAACACAATTTAAGACAAAAAGCAAATTAAGTAGTTGTTTTAATAGCTGATATTAACATTTTTTATGAATCTTAATCTTCTGCCACAACAATCCTCCTGCAGTTCAATGAATTTCTTTAGCTATATACCCTCCTGTAACACAACTAATGCCTATTATTCCGCTTGTTCCTTACCTAAAATGCAGAGAGTTCATGAGAAATTATATATACATACCTTGATAATTCGTTTACCATACAATTCATTTCACAGTTTACATCTTTTGATATTTTATTTATATTCACTAACTTTATATGATAATTAATTCATTTATTATATAATATAAATGAAAAGGTATTAAAGGGGTGTCGTTATGAAATTAAACTTCATTAAAGTGAATCCCACAGAAAACATGACTGTTTTCGTAGTGGATGCTTTACCTAGAACTAAATATTTTGAGATAGCAAATAAAATTATGAACTACAACAACATTTATGCAGAACAAGTCGGGTTTATAGAAAAACCTATTCTTAAAAATAGTAATGCAAGCGCCAGACTTCAGATGATGGGTGGAGAATTTTGCGGCAATGCTTCAAGATCATTAGCAGCAGTTGCGGTACAAAGAGGATTTCTAAACATCAAAGAGGAACAAGGTAAATATATCGTCCCACTTGAAGTATCCGGATTAGATGAAGTAATTTATTGCGAAGTTGAACAGCTTAGTTCAAATGCTTATGATGTTGCAATTAAGATGCCTCTACAGAAGTCTATGAAAGAAATTAAAGTGGAATATAATGATAGGGTTTACAAAGGGATAATAGTTGATCTATGTGGTATATCACATGCGGTATTCTTAACACAGGATAAGACTATAGAGAAAGAATTTTTTCAAAAAGTTAAATCAGAGATTAAAAATTTCGATTATGATGCCTTTGGAATAATGTTTTTTAATGAAAAAGAAGAATTTATGACTCCATTAGTATATGTTAAAGAAACAGAAAGTCTTATTTGGGAGAGAAGCTGTGGAACAGGTACTGTTGCCCTTGGGGTGGTATTGTCATCCATTAAGAAGAGTAATATCGATATGAATATAACACAACCAGGTGGACAAGTTAAAATTATAACTGAATGGGAAGACGGCTGCATACGGAGCATCATTCTTAAAGGCATGGTATATATCGTTGCGGAAGGTCAATTGTATATTTAGATAAGATTAGAAAGCTAATTTCGTGGACATTTAAACACACTCGTTTATTTTGTTATGACATAACCGCAAAGGAGATTCTATTATGAAGAAGTTTTTTTACTTAGCAGCCACAACACTACAGGCACTTTTTCTTATTTCAGCATACATGATTCAATATTTTTCCATGAAAAAGATGGGGATGATGAGATACGTGGTGTATAAAAACCAAGTTTGGCAAAAACAATATCCCATTGTTATATTAGAACACACAGCCATTGCATTTTTAGTTTTACTTGCAGCAATATGCTTTATTATATATTTCAAAAAAGGGAGTAATACCTGTGGTAAAATGGCATTGCCAATGCTCAGTGCACAAGTACTTCTTACAGCTTTATTTGTATTTTTTACAGTGGCATATTCGTCTTCAAGCTACCGCTCCTATTACTTTATATGCATGATACTGGCTTTAACAGCCCTGATACAAGGTGTCAAAGTGATTCTTTATCTTAAGATTAAAAATGTCTGAAAGCTAAGCCTTCAGACATTTTTAATTACTTCTTATATTTTGCTGCTGCCTGTTCTGGTGTAATAGCCTGAACTGGATTATTTTGATCCATCTGCCATACATACCAGCCACCGTCATAAAGTTTTATATTTGTCCAGCCGTTTTCATAAGCCATTAAGAAAGGAATAGTAGCTCTCCAGCCGGTACCACAGTAAAATGCAATTTCGTTATCCTTTGTAATCCCTTGTTCGTTCCACATTTTCACTGCTTTATCAAAATCTATAAAAGTTCCGTCAGCATTTCGATAGTCTGTTTCATCATGACCCCATAATGCCCCTGCTGGCTCTCCAGCTCTCTTAATATAGTCATATCCGCTTTTTTTACCTTCAAATTCATCCAAGCTTCTTATACTAACCAATCTGAACTTATCATTTTTAGCCATTTCAGTTTTTACATCCCAAGGCATAGATAAAACATATTCAGGATGTGCAGGTACTGCTGAACCAAAATCTTTAGTTGTAGCTGCAGGATTTTCCACACCAGTTTTTGTATCATATCCTGCTTTTGTCCAAGCACCCATGCCGCCATTTATAACCTTAACATTTTCAACTCCAGCCCAGAGGCATACAAATGCAACTCTAGTAGCCCCGGAATCAGCGCCATAAACAATAACTGTAGTGTCTTTTGTTATTCCTAAATTAGCCATAACCTTTTTAATCTCATCACCTGGTCTGATGTTCCAATAGGTTCCTTCTTCGATGTCATCAGTGTTCAAATGCAAGGCGCCAGGTATGTGAGCTTTATTGTAATCTTTGTCGTCAGCAACAGGCCCCCAAGCTGCTTCGATAATTTTGTAGTCCTTTGATTCTGCCTGTTTTCCGTCAATTACACTTTTTACCCAATCTGCAGATACAAAGACTTTATTTTTTGCTACTGCATCAACATTCTTACTTTCTGTTGAATTTGAACTTCCCTGCTTAGAAGCACAACCTGTTACAAAGGCAGCTACCATAGCAACGCAAAGAAAAATAATAAGCAATTTCTTTTTCATAATGTCACTCCCCCAGATAAATTTTTATGTATCTCAATAGGTAATATACCTTATTGTTAATACTTTGTCTAATAGCAGTATTTAATGCCTGGGTCGGTAACTATTACTATTCCTTATAGGAAAACTTATCCATTATTCCCATGAAGGTTTAATCATTTAGCTTTATTTTCTTGCACACAAAAGTTTTTATATATCAATATTTATGGACAAATATCTTTGCATATAAATATTATAAGGCCGCTTTATGTATATATTATATTACAAAAAAACAGTCGCACCATTTCATATACAACAGCTTTTGACAAAATAAAAAATCACCTAACAAAAGTTAAGTGATTTATGGCGGAGAAAGAGGGATTTGAACCCTCGCGCCGGTTCCCCGACCTACGCCCTTAGCAGGGGCGCCTCTTCGGCCACTTGAGTATTTCTCCATGCCCTACAGTTAATATATTTATATAAAAAAAATGTGGCGGAAAGATAGGGATTCGAACCCTAGGTACGGTCACCCGTACGCCGGTTTTCAAGACCGGTGCCTTAAACCAACTCGACCATCTTTCCATGCCTCGTGACAAATATCATTATACCAACGATGTCTTTTGGTGTCAACAATTTTTTTAATTTTTATGTTTATTTTATGAGTTAAACTTAAGCAATTTCAACATCCTATGTATTCATTTGCTATTTTATATATTCTCTCCCACCCATATAAGGTTTTAATACTTCCGGAATCAGTATGCTTCCGTCTTCCTGTTGGAAGTTCTCTATAATAGCTGCAAAAGCTCTTCCTATAGCAACCCCCGAGCCATTTAATGTATGAACATACTGAGGTTTACTGTTGGCACTTTCTTTGTACTTAATGTTTATGCGTCTTGATTGGAAATCCTCAAAATTACTACAGCTTGAGATTTCAACATATCTATTATAGCTTGGCATCCAAACTTCAATATCATATTTAAGTGCTGCTGTAAATCCTAAATCACCCTTACATATTCTGACGACTCTATAAGCCAAACCTAAGCCTTGAAGTACTGCCTCTGCATCATTAGTCAACGTTTCTAGTTCAGCATATGAATGTTCAGGTTTTGTGAATTTAACTAATTCAACTTTATTAAACTGGTGCTGTCTGACTAATCCTCTTGTATCTCTTCCTGATGAACCTACCTCAGATCTGAAACATGCAGTATACGCCACATGTTTAACCGGAAGATCTGCCCCATTTAATGTTTCATCTCTATAAAAGTTTGTTACAGGAACTTCTGCAGTTGGTATTAAGAAGAAATCATTGTTTGAAATCCTGAAAGCATCTTCTTCAAATTTGGGAAGTTGTCCTGTTCCTATCATGCTGTTTCTGTTTACCATATATGGAGCAAATAATTCTTCATAATCTTGATCTTCTGTATGTACATCAATGAAATAAGTGATAAGTGCTCTCTCAAGTTTTGCTCCCAATCCTCTATAGAAAGTGAACCTTGAACCTGCTACCTTACCCCCTCTTTCAAAATCAAGAATATTTAAGTCTGTACCAAGATCCCAGTGAGCCTTTGGTTCAAAGTTAAACTTAGTCGGCTCTCCCCATCTTCTTATTTCTATATTGTCCGCATCTGTTTCTCCTTCTGGAACTGCATAATTAGGGATATTAGGAATTCTAAGCATGATATATTCTATCTTGCCCTCAATTTCTGACAATTGTACGTCAAAAACCTTAATTTCGTTACCTAACTCTTTCATTTCAGCCGATAATACATCAACATTTTGTCCATCCTTCTTCATTTTTGAAATCTTTATTGAATCAATATTTCTCTTGTTTTTCAATACTTCAACTTCGCCTAGGATTTGCCTCCTTTTTTCATCAAGTGCTACTAATTCGTCTATTGATGCTAAATCAAAATTTTCTCCTCTATTTTCCATAGACTTTTTAAATCCCTCAGTATTATTCCTAATTCTTTTTAAATCTAACACAATTATCCTCCAACTATTGGCCAATTTATTGAACAATAAAATATTCTTATTTTAATATGTTCCTTGTACAAATAATATCTACTCCTGTATTCAATATATTTTTACATACCACGTCTCCAATTTTTGATGGAACTCCCACATAAAGCCTACTTAAAGCCTTGGAGCATTCTATCCACCTGTTCTTATCAATAGGCTCTGCACTCTTAACAGACACCACATTACAATTTGCGCCTTTTATTCTTACAACAGTAGTAAATATATCTTTTTTCCCTGTATCCAATAATATCCCCTCCTAGCAGTTACATCTCATCAAACTCTTTAATTCTACTAACAACTATTTTAGAATTCTTTGAATCTTTTACAATATCGATCATCTTTTTATCCGTTTCTCTAGAAAGAATTCGGGCAATCTTAGTCATACATTGAGCCCCATTACAGCTCCCTATTAAAGCCCCTGTTCTTCTTGAAATTCCTTCAATAGTTCTAGCCCCTAACGGTCTTCTGATTGAATCAATAATTTCTCCCTCAGAAACACAATTGCATGAACATATTATTTTCCCGTAATCCTTATTCATATTTATTACTTTTTTTCTTTCTTCATTGTTTAGATCTATGAATCTATAAAACTCTCTTCTCTTATCAATAAAATTCTTCTTAAGAACACAGTTCACATTGCTTATTATTGTTTCACATACAATTTTTGCTATAGCAGGTGTCATTGACACCAGACCATAATGCTTTCCAACAACCTTAATATAGCCCTGATCAATTAAACTATCATCTATAATTATAGAATCATTATAAAAAGCTGCCTTCATATATGTACTAATATCATTTTCACTAATATTGCCAATAATTTTAGACATTTTATCAATGCTGTCTTTATAGTCTATTGTTTCCTCAGAATTTACTGCAACAACAGTGCTTCCTTGGACAGTAGGTACTAGATATATTTTTTCACTATTTTCATTCATACTTGTAATTATATTAGAAAAATTAACTTGGACGTTTTTATCCAATAAAAAATATCCTAAATTACTTCTATTTTTTTGCAGTTTTTCTGTAACATCAATACTGTAATCTTCCTTTGGTGTAGTATTAATTACCATATTACATGTGAATTTATTTTTGTTAGTTATTACCTTAAAACCTTTATTTATCTTTTTAATGTCTAGAACCTCTTCCTCAAGTTTAAAGTTAACCCCATTGTCAAATGCAACTTCCCCATAAGCTATTGCCAGATCATATGGAAAAACAGTTGCGGTATTTTTAGAGTATAGAGCACTTATAACTTTTAAATTAAGATTAGGCTCCATTTTATATACATCTTCACTATCTAAAATTTGTATGTCTTTAACCCCTCTGGATACTGCATTAGTGTACATTTGATCAATTTTTTTTCTTGAAGCGTCATCTTCAGCAATTATTAAGTATCCAGATTTCTTATAAGGTATATTAAACTTTGATGTGATATCAGGCATTAAATTGCTTCCCATAATCTCAAGCTTAGCCATAAGTGTATCTTCACATTCAGTACCATCGTAAATAATAGCTGAATTAATTAGTGCAACATCATCAGCAATGTCATAATCCTTTTCAATAAGGGCTATATTTAAACTGTACTTTGAAAGCTCATAGGCAGCAGCACAGCCCACTATGCCCCCTCCTAATATAAGAACATCATAATCCATAGTCACCCCTCCATTTACCCATGAAATTAATAATGTATTGTTATTTGAGATCCCTGTGGTATATTATCATAAACCCACTTTGAATCTTCCATTGAAATCCTTATGCATCCGTGTGAAGCAGGATTGCCAATCTTTTTTTTCTCCTCCTCTATTATATTACCTTTACTATCAACTGGGATAGAGTGAATTAAATAATTTGAAAAAAATTTAATATAATATCTACCACCTTCTTGATATTTATTGCTAAAAAAATACATTCCCTTACTCTGAATATTGAATGTACCTAAGGGAGTTTCTGTGTCCGAATCCCCAATAATTCCTGTGGAACAGCTAATTTGCTTTAGCAGTTTATCCTTTTTATATATTTTCATTTTTTGATTAGTTATACACACATCAATAACATACTCTGTTTTTGAATTGATGGTTCCTTTTAAATTCTCCTTGGTTTTTTTTATCCAACCCTTTTTCCCACTTTTACCTTCTTCACAATAAATATAACCATTGTCCTCCTTATATGATACTACCGCATCATCCTTTGAAACTGTAAATGCGACTTTCTGCTCTTCATACGGATTTATATAAGCATATACTTTATCTGCATTAATATAATAGGTCTTTTTAAAACATGTTTTTGAAGAAAATACTGAAATAGCATCTTCTTTCTCTATTTTCTGGGAAATAGCTACAGTTTCATTTTGATTCTGTACCGGCGTGTTGAATTTTACCATAAATGCCGGTGAAAAAATAAAAATACAGGTAAGCATAGAACTATAAATAATTCTTTTTCTCATGCAACTTCCTCCAATACTTTTACATACTGGTATTATTTGCACTTTCTGTATACTTTAAACCTGTATTCTTATTATATTTTTAATTTTACTTATTTAATTCATTTAATAAATCACCCAATTGTTTAATATAATCACCATATTTACTCCAGTCGCCGCTCTTCTGTGCTTCCAACGCTTTTTCATAAAGGCCTTTAGCCTCTACTAATTTTCCAGAATTGACCCCAGTAGATGGAGTAATACTTGTATTGCTGGATGTTTGATTCTCGCCAGTTTTATAATCAAAAAGCTGTTCTAATGCGCTTTCCACATTGTCTGCCAATATCATTTTATCCGAATAGGATACTATTATTCTTTTAACCTCAGGAATGCTGCTCTTTCCAGTTGCTCTTAAATACATTGGCTCTATATAGAGCAATGAATTATTTATTGGAACAATAATGGTATCACCGAATATTACAGCAGATCCTTCCTTGTTCCATAATGACAATTCTTTTGAAATGGTCGTATCCTGATTTACCTTTTGCTTAAACAAATATGGGCTGTAGATTGTCTTTTGAGGTGGAAATTTGTAAATTACCATTTTCCCGTAATTTTCATTATCCATTCTTACTCCAAATAAAGCTACCATATTGTCCTTACTTTTCATATTAAAATAATCAAGAAGTACCATCTCTTCTTTTGTTTCTCCTGGAAGCCTCATTACCATATAAGGTGATTCGGTGACTTCCTGCTTCCCATCTATCTGTGTTTGAGTTTTGGCTATTTGCCATATATCTTCACCATTATAGAACACCCCTGGGTCTGTAACATGATAATTGCCAAGAGTTGCACATTGAATTCTAAATATATCATCTGGATATTTAAAATGTGCTTTTAAATCTGAACTTAATTTACTGTAATCTTTAAACAACCCCGGGAATATTTTTGAATAGCTTACTGCTATTGGATCCGTATTATCAACAAGATAAAAATTAGTATTACCATCCACTGCATCAATAATAACTTTAACCGAGTTTCTGATGTAATTTACATTGTTTTGCGGCTGTGAAAAAGGATATTTATTTGAAGTTGTATACGCGTCCAGTATCCAATACACTTTACCTCCGCTTAGAACTACATAAGGATCGCTGTCATATGTTAAAAACGGTGCAATTTTTTTTGCTCTTTCTACTACATTTCTATTTACTAATATTTTACTCTCGCTAGTTACATCTCTAGAAAGTAAAAAGTTCAGATCCCTTTTATTTATCGCAAATAGAATTTTATTAAAAAAACCCATATTAATACCAGCATCACCTTGATATTTGGTTATTATATTATCATCACCTTTAGGGTAATCAAACTCACTTATTTTTGTATTGACAATGGCATAATCATTAGTTTTTTCTCCATAATATATTCTTGGATTAGTGATTTTAATATCTGTAGAATTATCCGAAGGTATATCTTTAATCACAAAATTTGGCTGACCCTCTGAAGTTACAGAATTAACCTTATTCATTACAACCCCATAGCCGTGAGTATATATTAAATGCTTGTTTTGCCACGTATTAGGAGAAAGAGATTCTGAGTTAATTTCTCTTGGTGCAATAAAAACCTGATTGTACTTTCCATTTATAATATACCTGTCAAGATCCAGATCATTAAATCCATAATAGTATCTTATTATTTGAACTTGATTATAAAACTCCAGTGAAGGAGCGAATGAATTAATCCTTATATTTTGTATTGTGTCATTATTTGCTGTAATATCATTTTTTGTTAAATTATCCTTAACTTCAAAATTATTCACATCTATTTTATCTAAATTAAATGCTTTCCTTGTATAATCAATATTATATTTTATATACGGCTGCTCCAAAGTCTTTTCATTTGACTTTACAACAAACTTTTGAATACTAAAAGAAGTTACTCCTTCTGCTGCAATCAAAATTAATATTAAAGCTACAGATATAATTATTGGCTTTACCTTAGAAGCTAAAAGACTTGCAAAAATAACCACAGCCGCTACCAATGAAACAACAATTATTATTTTATAAAAAACCAATGTTACATGTACATCTGTGTAGCTTGCCCCAAAGGTGACCCCTTTAGTACTGTAAACTAAATTCCATGACCTTAGCAAATATCCAAATGAAATCATAATCATAAACAAGGAAGAAACTACAGCCAGCTGTTTTCCTGCAAATTTTGTAATATTACTGTTTATGGATTTAATGTCAGGCATACGCTTCATTCTTATACCACTGGTTATTTTATCCTTTGCAGTCAAAACAAAATAAGCCATCAAAGTTATAATAATTAAAAGTACCAAAAGAGTTAAAAACGTGCCATATAATGATTCAATCAATGGTAGTTTAAATATATAAAATGAAACATCTTTTGAAAATATAGGATCTGGCAAATTAAAACTAACTGAGTTCTCAAACTGAAGTATTGTATACCAAAAATTACTTGCAAATACAAAAGATATTGTAAATGACAGAATAAAATTCGAAATATAAAATATTCTCTTTTCCAGCTTGTTCTTTCTAGTATCTACTTCAACTACCTTTTTCCACTTAATAATGTTCTTTCTCAGGCTTTTATAATATATCCATATTATTCCAAAGCTGATGATAAATATCGGAACCATCAACTTCAAAACTGCAATTATCTTTGTAAAATAAACGGATAAGTACCCAACCTCCTTATACCATTCAATATTAATAATAAAACCAATTATTTTATCAAAAAATATTACACAAAATAAAACAATAATTATTGATACTAACCATAATGTTCTCTTTCTCACAATATCACCTCTTATTCATTCCAAATAGTTTACTTAATTTTGTAAACTTTGTTTCTATAGCACCACAAGGACATAATTCCTGACAGCAAAAACATCTGATACATTCACTCATATGCCAATTGGGAATTTTTTTTCCTTTAACTTCAACCATTTTAATAACCCTTGGCTTTTCAGGACAAACATCATAACATCTTCCACACCCAATGCATTTTTCCTTAATTAGGTAAGGATTAGGGGCTATCATATTTCTTAAAAAATTTGTCACCTGTGGATTTATCCAATAAAAATTTCCTCCTTTCCTACATAATTCGAAGTCACTACACTTCATATTTTCAATATTCTCACCTAATATCAAATAATCTTTTGGTAACACTGAACCCCATTTATAATCATTTGCCTCTTTAAGTGCAGGAATATCTAATGGATTATCATATCCTATTAATCTAACTGCTGTAGAATCCACTGCAGATAAACTTTCTCCCATAATAATGGTATTCATTTTTTTAGGTCTGCCACTTTTAGGACCATTGCCTTCCATGGCAACAATTCCATCTAATATAGCAAATTTTGTATCCACTAATGTGTTTAAATCCAAAAGCATCTTACAAAAATTATTAGCTTCCGGCATCCTTGTATGCCAAGAGGCCTTCATTGATCCTGGGATGCATCCAAATTGATTTTTTATTGCACCTGTAAAATACGCCATGGCATGGGTTTTAAGCTTAGGTAACGTAATTACTACATCTGCCTCATAAGGTGCCTTAGCTACTGTCCAAGACTTACATAAAATTGAATTGTCAAGTTTTATATGAACAGATGTCCTGAAATCATCAAACTTAACTCCATACCTTTCTGCTACTGCCATCAATCCTGATTTCTCAGCAGCTTTTCTTGAATCACCAAATCCAGGTGAATCACCAAATGTAATATTACTTGAATAACCTTTTATTATTCTTATTACTGCCTCAAACAACTTATGATTTGTCACAACTGGCGATTCTTCCTCTTCTATGGAAAGCATATTAGGCTTTAATAACACTTTACTATTAGGTGGAATCAATTTCTTTAAATACTCATCTCCACCCAGTAAATTAAAACCTTCCCACAATTTATTTTCTATTATGCCTACGTCATATTTATCGCATTTTAATAAAACTACCTTATCCATTGCTATCCTCCATGAATTACTCATAAAATTTAAGTTATTAAATAATTTTTATTTTTCAATTCCTGCTCTATTTTTTCAATTATTTCTTCGCTTTCTGCCATAATAGTATGAAGATGTACTCCACCTGTTAGTACCATTAATGGCTCTGCATTAAAGTCTTTTATCCTTTTTACAAACTTCTGTACATCATATAATGTCTTAATCATAAGCATTCCCTTTATTTCACCATACAAAGGATGTTCTACAATAACATCCTCAATAATACCCCCAAATTTTACTACAATACTTAATTCATCTTCTATTTCATCTGATTTATGTGAAGTTGCTATCACCTTTTTATAAAAGTGCTTGTGATCTTTTGATTTAATATATCCCTCAGGAGTTGCAATAATTTTTTCTCCTTGAGCCCTTAATATTGCAATATCTTTAACTATTACCTGTCTTGTAACACCAAGTTCTTCTGCCAAGCTGCTTCCTTTAATAGGGTTATTTTTTTTTATTAGTAATTCATTAATAATTTTTCTCCTTGATTCAGAATTCATAGTTACCTCCTCTATAACAATACCTAAAATCAATTATTGCTATCACATTTTCTTAAAATATTTAATTCCATATCACCTATTATATTATTATTATGATGATTTTTAATTAAATATAGTGCTCTCTCACTTATACCTGAATTTTTTAATATCTCATAACCAATAGCTCCATGATTAAAATATACCTCTATTTTTTTTAATCTATTTATTTTTCTTATATTTCCATTAGTTATTCTATCAGCTAAAACCAATATTGATTTATCTATTACATTTAGTTTTTTATAGATTTTACCTATATCATGTAGTAGTGATATTTTAACTAATTCTCCCGGTTTCGATTTGAGCTTTTTACATTCTATTTCCACATCTCTGGCTACCTTAACAGAATGTTTCTGTTCCTGCTTTGATAATTTTAAAAACAGTTGCAACTCTTTATTATTTAAATTTTTTTTCAAATAATTAAAATCCTTCTCATCTATTTTAGCAGTTAATGACCAAAAAAACTGCTTTATTCTATAAAAGTTCATAATTACATCACCCACTTATATACCTATATTGTAAATGATTATAAAGCAACTGTATATGAATATTTTATTTTATGAAATAAAAAAAGTATCTACTTTAAAAGCAGATACTTTTTATGGTGGAGAATAAGGGATTCGAACCCTTGACCCCCTGCGTGCAAGGCAGGTGCTCTCCCAGCTGAGCTAATCCCCCATATGGTGGACCTTCAGGGACTCGAACCCCGGACCAACCGGTTATGAGCCGGTTGCTCTAACCAACTGAGCTAAAGATCCAAATTACCTGGCAGCGACCTACTCTCCCACAGGGCTACCCCTGCAGTACCATTGGCGCTTTGAAGCTTAACCTTCGTGTTCGGAATGGGAACGGGTGTTACCTTCAAGCTATAACTACCAGATTTCATTGAAAAGAACATTGCTGTTCT
>Ga0268357_100484_pt1 | contig 50165 bp, 45 predicted proteins | sample BioMet10_FD_192466 | JGI IMG/M metagenome (GOLD analysis project Ga0268357, IMG submission 192466) | Sewage microbial communities from Oakland, California, United States - Biofuel 10 (Illumina Assembly) | ecosystem: Engineered > Wastewater > Sewage > Unclassified | place: USA: California... | reverse complement strand
GGAGGCGACAAGCCGCAGAGCTTCGGCCCGCACGGCTGGTACCTGGGGCCGCTCCATGCCGCCAACACCCACGCCAGGACCGCCACGGACGCCGGCGGCGCTCCGCACAGAAGCCCGCTGGGAGGTGCGAAGCGCGGCCAGAAAGTCGGCAAGTTCTACGTGCTCCCCAAAAACGTGGTCGAGGAGAACAAGCGCATCGCGCTGGTGTACAGCCAGTCCAGCGGCAAGCTCACGGCCATGGAGGACCGGCTCGTGGGCAAGGGCTATTCCGGCGCGCCGGGAAACGTGAACGTCCCCGCCAGCCAAGGCAAAAAGGATCTGGGCGTCATTCCCGAAGGAACCTGGACCATCGGCGAAACCATTTGGAACAAGAACGAGACACACGGCAAGGGCGAGAACCTCATCCACCTCGTGCCGGATGATGCGACAAGGGCTCGCTTGGAGGCCATGAAGCCCAAACGCGACCCGGATACGTTCTACATCCACGCGGGAAAAATCAATGGCGAGCGAACTGCTTCACAAGGCTGCATCATCATCCCGGAAAAAAATGACCGCATGGCCCTCCGGGAACTGCAAGGAGCAAAAATTCGTGTGGTACGCTAAACGGATATTGCTTGTGGCCTTTTGCGTGCTGCTCATTCCCCTGGACTTGGCGTGGTCAGGGATATTCAAACACGGCTCGAAAGTAGAAATGCTTGAGTATTCCGTCAGATACTTCGCCTTTGACGCCGACTATCCCCTCGTGGGTGGCAAAAGGGTGTACGACTACAGGACACCCATGTCTGATGAAATGACGAACCGCATCTTCGACGAGCGGCACGACCGTTTCGTCGGCTTCGGACCGGAGGGCAACGCCACGCTTACCGTTGACGAGAGCCTGCGCGCCGACGTGGAGGCCACCCTCGGCACAACCACGCGCCTGAACCTGGGCGGCTACGAGGAGCGCGTGCTCTGCTACGCCTCCAGCCGCCCCGGCGACGACACGGTGGCGCTGTTCACGCTCTCCAAGTGCCCGGAGAACTGCCAGCGCGTCAGCGAGATCCAGGTGCGGGCGCGCAAGCGCGAGGTGCGCGTGCTGTCCAAGTGCGCGCGCGTGCCGGGCGTGCACGCGGGCATCGCCACCGAATCCGGCCTGCACCTTGGCATGACTGCGGCGGAGGCGGAGGCGGTGCTGGGCAAGCCGCAACACATTCAGAAGGGATTGCAGGGCACCATGTGGTTCTACGCCGCCAGCGTGGGCGTGGCCATGAGCCGCGAGGAGGCCACGCGCCGCGGCTTTCCCGGCGTGGAGCATAAGCCTATTCCCGGCACCAGCGTTTGCCCCACGCCCGGCTTCGACAAGTACATCGTGCTGTGGCTGCGCGGGGATCGCGTGAGCGCCTGGCGCGTGTGGCTGGACTGGGGGCTGTAGCCGCCGGCCGCAACCTTTCCCCCGCGCCGTGACCTGCGCCGGGCCGCCGGTCGAGCGCCGTTGCGGAACGCCCCGCGTCCGGCGACGGCGCTCGATGCCGGGAGTCCGGAGGGCCGCAGGCCCTTTGGCGGAGGGCCCGGGGGCGCGCAGCCTCCGGCGAATCCTCAAAAGCCCCCTGGCGAAGGACGCCAGGGGGCGGGAATTCCCTTTGCCGGGGACCAGGGGCGAGCGGCCGCGGCGAAGGGGCCGGAAACGGGGGGCCGGCCGGCGGCGGAGACATGGGGGAGCATTCCCCGCCGCCGGAGGCCCCTCGCGGCTAGCAATCCGTCCGGTCCAGATCCACGCCCGCGGCGAGCACCGCGCTCATGCCGCCCTCCACGCTGACCACGTCCGTGAAGCCGGCGTGGGCCAGGGTGACGAAGGCCTCGTAGGAGCGCGCGCCGGTGTTGCACACGAGGACCACGCCGCGGTCGCGCGGGACCTCGTCCAGACGCCGTTTGAGCTCGCCCTGGGGGATGTTGCGCCACTGGCCGGGATATTTCTCCAGGAGGCGGACCGCGTCGCCGTGCTCGCGGCAGTCCAGGAACACCGGACCGTGGCCGTTGCGGCAGGCCCAGAGCCGGGCGAAGGCGTCCGCCTGGATGCCCCGGTTGCGGCCTTCGAGGACGTTCTGGGCCGCGTTGCCCAGGACGTTGAGGATGTCCAGGGCGGCGGCGAAGGGCGGCGAATAGGCCAGTTCGGCCGCGCCCAGGTCGCGCGCCGTGGGTTTGGACGGCAGCAGCGCCGCCACCACGTCGACCCTGCCCACCAGGGCGTCGCCCATGACGCCCAGGCCCTGCATGCCGAGCACGCGGCCGGTAGCCCGCTCCAGCACCAAATCCAGGCTCATGAGCCCCTTGTCCGGGTAGAAATGGGCGCGGTCGAGCTGGCTGACATGGACGGACGCGGCGTCGAAGCCGGCGGCCTTGGCCGCGGCCAGCGAAAGGCCCGTGCCGGCGGCGGCGCGGTCGAAGAGCTTGACGCACCAGGAGCCCACCACGCCGTCGAAACACTCGGCGCAGCCCTCGGGATGGGCCAGGTTGGTGCCGATGATCCGACCCTGGCGGTTGGCCAGGGAGCCCAGGGGCAGGTAGGCCGGCTGGCCGGTGATGCGGTTGGTCAGCTCGACGCAGTCGCCGCCGGCGAAGATGCGCGGGTCCGAGGTGCGCAGGAAGGCGTCCACGCGGATGCCGCCGCGCGGGGAAAGCTCCAGCCCGGCCTCGCGGGCCAGGCGGGTGTTCGGCGTAACGCCGATGGCCACGATGACCAGATCGGCGTCCAGGACGGCCTTGTCCGTGACCACGCGGCGCACCGCGCCCTCCGCCCCCTCGAAGGCGCGCACCCCCTCGCCCAGGCGGAAGCGCACGCCCTTGTCCTCCATGTGCTTCTGGGCCATGCGCGCGATGTTCGGGCCGCACACGCCGGGCAGGATCTGCTCGCGGAACTCCACCACCGTGGTTTCGATGCCCCAGAGATCGGCGAAGGCCGCGGCCATTTCCAGGCCGATGAAGCCCGCGCCGACCACCACGGCGCGGTTCACGCCGCCGGCGGAAACGCGCTGGCGGATGGCCATGGCCGCCTCCAGATTGTTGACGGCGTGGACGCCGGCCAGCTCCGCGCCGGGGACGGGCAGGGCGTTGGGCGCGCTGCCCGTGGCCAGCACGAGGCGGTCATAGGCGATGCTCTCCTCGCGGCCCGTGGGCAGATGGCGCAGGAGCACCGTGCGGCCGACGCGGTCGATGGCGACGGCCTCGGTCTCTGTGCGCACGTCCACGCCCTTGACGTCGCGGAAGAAATCCGCGTCGCGGACCATGTGGAAGGCCGTGGAGCGCAACTCGGAGGCGTCGCTCACGTCGCCGGAGACGTAATAGGGGATGCCGCAGCCGCCGTAGGAGATCAGGCGGTCGCGGTCCACCAGGGTCACCCGGCCGTCCGGGTCCAGGCGTTTATAGCGCGCCGCGGCCTTGGGCCCGAGGGCCACGGCTCCGATGATCACGACATGCTGGGACATGCGTCGTCCTCCTCTTCCGCCGGCCGGACCGGCCGTGCGTTTGCTGCGGTCTTGCGGGCGCACGCGAGGGCCGCGGGCCCCACAAGCAGCACCGGACAACGCGAGCCGGAAAGCACCCGCGCCAGCACGACCCCGCCGCCGTCGGCGCCGACGCCGAGCACCAGGAGCTCCGCGCCGCGCTCCCGCGCGTGCTTCAGGATTTCGATTCCCGGCGCGCCCTCGCCGGCGATGAGCCGGAAGCGGTCCGCGCCGGGCAGGCCATTGCAGAAATAGGCCAGGCTCTGCCGGGCGGCCTCCACGCGACGGGCCATGCCCTCGGAGGGGATGTCCGCCAGCGGCAGCGGCAGGGCGTGGACCACGCTGAGCTCCGCGCCCTCGCGCGCGGCCAGCCGGGCGGCGAAGTCCAAAAGCGCCCGGCAGCGGACGGCGTCCTCGGCCAGGTCCACGGCCACCAGCGCCCGCTCATAGGGACCGTCCGCGGGCGGGGCCTCCGCCGGGACCATGAGCACCGGGCAGGGGGCCGCGGCGGCGATGAGCGCGGCCGAGCAAGCGGCGCAGTCGAAAAGTTCGTTGCGGCAGCGTTCGGCCCCGTCCGACGCGCCGAGCACCAGCAGGTCCGGTCCGAGGATGCGCGCGGCCTTGAGGGCCTCCACATGGACGAAGCCCGCGGCGTGCATGACGTCGGCGGTGAGCCCCAGGGGCATGACCTCGCGCAGCAGGGCCTCGACCTCGGCACGGCGCGCGGCCTGGACCTGTTCGCCCGGCAGCTGCAGCACGCAGCCGCCCTCGCGGCCCAGGGGGCCGCTCACCGCCAGCGCGGCGAAGGCCGCTCCGTGCCGCGCGGCCAGATGCGCCGCCGTGCGGGCGGCCGTCCACGCCGCGGCGCGCGCGGCGGCCTTGTCTCCGTAAACGTCAACAGCCCCGTCGGCCAAGGCCAGGAGCACCAGTGAGAACATGCAGGCCTCCGCGCATCGCCTGTTTTGGGGTTATCTAGCTGTTGCGGCCCTGGCCGCCCTGGCGGCGGCACGCGCCGCGGCCGCCCTGGCCCCGGCCCTGCCGGCCGGCGCGGTCCGCCGGTTCGCCCTGGTCGGGCTGAACGTCCCGTCCGGCCTGACCGCCCTGGACGCAAGGCCCCTGGCCCCGGCCCGGCCGGCCCTGGCCCTGCGGCCCGGTTCCGTCCCTGTTCGGCATATGCACCTCCTCGGATCGTCTCGGCGATCCTGGTCCGGGGGAAAGCAGCATGCGTGCCGCAATATATTCCCCAACAATTTCAGCATGGTTGACATCCGCCGCGAAGTCGCTACAAGGAGATTCGGGCGCGAAATGCGCCCAAAAATCAGGGCGCGACGCGTTTTGCGCCCATGTCACTTTCGGAACGAGGCCGGGCATGAGCTTCCTGCGCGACATCTCCTGCGAACAGATCATGGACAGCCTGGCCGACGGCGTGTTCACCGTGGACCCGGACTGGAACATCACCTTCTTCAACCGCGCCGCCAGCGCCATCACCCGCGTGCCGCGCGGCGAGGCCCTGGGCCGCAAGTGCTGGGAGGTCTTCCGGTCGAGCATCTGCGACGGGGCCTGCGCGCTCAAGGCCGCCCTGGAGGCCGGGGAAAGCCGCGGGAACCGCTCGATTTTCTTCGTCCGGCCCGACGGCGAAAAGGTGCCCATCAGCATCAACGCCGCGCCCCTGCGCGACCGCCGCGGCAAGACCGTGGGCGGGGTGGAGACCTTCCGCGACCTCTCGGCCCTGCAGCTCATCCAGAAGAAGCTCGACGGGCTCTACAGCGTCGAGGACATCGTCAGCAAAAGCCCGGCCTTCCAGCGCATCCTGGGCATCCTGCCGCAAATCGCGGCCAGCGGGGCCACGGTGCTCATCCTGGGCGAAAGCGGCACGGGCAAGGAGCTGGTGGCGCGGGCCATCCACAACCTGAGCGACCGCTCGGGCAAGCCCTTCGTGGCCGTGAACTGCGGCGCGCTGCCGGAGAACCTGCTGGAGAGCGAGCTCTTCGGCCACAAGGCCGGGGCCTTCACCGACGCGAAAAAGGACAAGCCCGGCCGCTTCCAGGCCGCCGACGGCGGCACCCTGTTCCTGGACGAAATCGGCGACATGCCCCTGCCCCTCCAGGTGAAGATCCTGCGCGCCCTGCAGGAGAAGGTCGTGGAGCCGCTGGGCGCGGTGGCCGGGGTCCCCGTGGACGTGCGGATCATCGCCGCCACCAATCGCGACCTTGAGGACATGGTGGCCCGGCAGACCTTCCGCAGCGATCTGTTCTACCGCCTCAACGTGGTGCGGCTGTCCCTGCCGCCCCTGCGCCAGCGGGCCGAGGACATCCCGCTGCTGGCCCAGCACTTCGTGGCCCGCCAGAACCTGCTCACGGGCAAGGAGATCCTGGGCCTGGCCCCGGAGGTGCTGGCCCTGCTCATGCGCCACCCCTTCCCCGGCAACGTGCGCGAGCTGGAGAACATCATCGAGTACGCCTTCATCCTCTGTCCCGGCGGCCGCATCGGCCTCGAGCACCTGCCCGAGGCCCTCCAGCCCGCCGAGGGCCAGGAGGCGTCCACGCCGCTCTGCGCCACCCTGGCCATGATCAAGCGCCGCGCCGTGACCGACGCCCTGGTCCGCCACGACGGCCGGGTCATGGCCGCCTGCCGCGAGCTGGGCATCTCCAAGGACACGCTTCGGCGCATCCTGGGCCGCGTGACGGCCTCGCGCCTGGGCTGATCCCGCCGCGCCGGGCCGCCGCGAACCACCGGGCGCGAAACGCGCCCGTCCGGGCCTCCGGACATTTTCACGAAGTCACAACTGCGCGGAACGGCGTATCTTTTTCGTCTGGCACGGTTTCTGCCCTGATGCTGCGGGCGGCGGCTGCGCGCCCGGAACCCCGTACGTCGGAGGGCGCCCTCGTGTCGGAGGACACCATGCTCGTTTGCCTGGCCTGTTACGGCGACCGCGTGGCGGCGCTTCTCGAAGGGGCCACGGAACTGCGCTTCTACGGCGCGGCCGCCGGCCGTCAGCCCAGCGAGGCGCGGCCGCGCCGGCCTCTGGCGGCCCCCCTGGCCGGTCCGGGAACCTGCGCGCTGGTGGCGCGCATGGCCGAGGCCGGAGCCGAGACGCTGATCTGCGGCGGGCTGACGGGTTGCGCGCTCACGGCGCTGGAGAACGCCGGCCTGCGCGTGGAGCCCTGGGTGGGCGGCGCGGCCGACGAGGTGGCCCGGGCCTGGGCCGCGGGCGATCTGGCGGCCATGCGCCTGCCCGGTTGCGCGGGCTGCGGCCGCAGACGGCGCGGGGGCGGACGGCCCCCCTGGATGACGACAGCAAAGGAGACACGCATGACCAAGACCATAATCGCCGTGACCAGCGAAGGGCCGCGGCTGACCGACATGGTGGACCCGCGCTTCGGCCGGGCCGCCGGCTTCGTGGTGGTGGACCTGGATTCCGGCCGGACCAGCTACGTGGACAACGGGGCCTCCCAGGTGCTGGCCCAGGGCGCAGGCATCCAGGCGGCGGAGAACGTGGCCCGGGCCGGCGCCGGCGTGGTCCTCAGCGGCTTCGTGGGGCCCAAGGCCTTCGCCGCCCTGGCCGCCGCGGGCATCGCGGTGGTGCAGAACGTGGAGGGCATGACCGTGGGCCAGGCCGTGGAGAAATACAAGAACGGCCAGTTCGCCGCGGCCGATGCGCCCAACGGCGGTCCCAACGCCCAGGCCGGGGGCCGCCGGTGATCTGCGCCGTCGCCAGCGGCAAGGGCGGCACGGGCAAGACCACCGTGACCGCCTCTCTGGCCGCCGTCTGGGACCGGCCGCTGGCCGTGGCCGACCTGGACGTGGAGGAGCCCAACCTGCACCTCTTCCTGCGGCCGGAGATCGCCGTCTGCGAGCCCGCGCTGCTGGAGGTGCCCCGGCTCGACGCCGCACGCTGCACCCTCTGCGGCAAGTGCGCGGCCTTCTGCCAGTTCAAGGCCCTGTCCGTCATGGGCCAAAAGCTGCTGGTGTTCCCGGACATGTGCCACGGCTGCGGCGGCTGCCTGCGGCTGTGCCCGGAGGACGCCCTCGAACCCGGCGGCCGCGAGCTGGGCGAGGTGCTGACCGGGCGCGCCGGCGCGGCCGAATTCCTCATGGGCCGGCTGCGCGTGGGCGAGGCCATGAGCCCGCCGCTTTTGCGCGCGGTCAAGGCGCGCCTGCCGCTCGACTCCGGCCGGGACATCCTCCTGGACTCCCCGCCGGGCGTGAGCTGCCCGGCCGTGAACGCCGTGCGCGACGCCGACGTGGCCGTGCTCGTCACCGAGCCCACGCCCTTCGGCCTGCACGACCTGCGGCTGGCGGTGGAGGCCTTCCGGCCCCTGGACGCGACGCTGGGCGTGGTGCTGAACCGCGCCGGCGTGGGCGACGCGGGCGTGCGCGAATTCTGCCGGGCCGAGGGCCTGCCGATCTGGGCCGAGATCCCCTTCAGCCGGGAGGCCGCGGCGGCCTATGCCCGCGGCGAGATCCTGGCCGAGTCCCTGCCGGAGCTGCGCCAGCGCTTCCTGGAGCTGGCGGAGCGCGTCCGCGCGGCGGCCGAGAGCAGGACGCGGGAGGCCGGCCATGCGTGAGCTGGTGGTCATCAGCGGCAAGGGCGGCACGGGCAAGACCAGCGTCACCGCGGCGCTGGCGCACCTGGCCGCCCGGGACGGCGGGGCCATGCTCTGCGATCTGGACGTGGACGCCCCGGACCTGCACCTGCTGCTGGCCCCGGACCGCGCCGAGACCCGCGACTTCCGCTCCGGCAACGCCGCCGCCGTCGATCCGGCGGCCTGCACCGCCTGCGGCCTGTGCGCGGAACTCTGCCGCTTCGGGGCCGTGCGCCCGGCGGAGGACGGACGGTCGTACCGCGTGGACGAAACGCGCTGCGAGGGCTGCCGCGTCTGCGTGGAGTTCTGCCCGGCCGGGGCCGTCGCCTTCCGCGAAAAGCTCTGCGGCCGCTGGCACGCCTCGTCCACGCGCTTCGGCCCGCTCATCCACGCGCAGCTCTTCCCCGGCGAGGAGAACTCCGGCCGGCTGGTGGCGCTGCTCAAAAAGGAGGCCCGCGAGCGCGCGGCCGCCCTGGGCCTGAAGCTGATCCTCTGCGACGGCGCGCCGGGCATCGGCTGCCCGGTGATCAGCTCGCTCTCGGGCGCGCACTTCGCGCTCATCGTCACCGAGCCCACGCCCTCGGGCCGCCACGACCTGCTGCGCGTGGCCGCCCTGTGTCGCCACTTCGGCATCCCGGCCGGCGTGGCGGTGAACAAGCACGACCTGAGCCCCGAGAACAGCGCGGAAATCGCCCGCTGCTGCGCGGACCAGGGCCTGCCGCTGCTGGGCCTGCTGCCCCACGACGCCGTGGTGGTCCAGGCCATGCTGGCGGGCAAGTGCGTCACCGAACTGCCCGCATCGCCCTTTTCCGAGGCCCTGTGCGGCGTCTGGAAGCAGGTCCGCGGCCTGCTGGACACCCGCCGGCCCTCGCCGTTCCCCACCACCTTCAACAGTTAGGAGACCCCCAGATGGACAGCATGACCATCGCCATTCCCTCGGAACTGCCCGGCGGCCTGGACGCCGCCATCGGCCAGCACTTCGGCCACTGCGACATCTACACCATCGTCGAGGCCCAGGACGGCAAGATCACGGCCGTGCGCACCCTGGAGAACGTGCCCCACCAGCAGGGCGGCTGCATGGCCCCGGTGAACCACTTGGCCCAGAACGGCGTCACCGCGCTCATCGCCGGCGGCATGGGCTACCGCCCGCTCATGGGCTTCCAGCAGGTGGGCATCCGCGTCTTCCACTGCGCCGGCGCGCCCAGCGTGGGCCACGCGGTGCAGGCCCTGCTCGCCGGCGGACTGCCGGCCTTCAGCACCGAATTCACCTGTGGCGGCGGCCACTAGACCGTCCCCGTCCCGGAGGCAACGCATGCACCTGCTCATCGTCACCCGGCGCGTGGACGCCCTCGGCGAATTCGCCCGCACCCTGGCCCGCGAGGCCGGCCTGGACCTGCGCTTCACCGACGGCTGGGCCAACGCCCTGGCCGTGGCCCGGGACATGCCCCCGGCCTTCGCCGTGCTCGACGAGGGCCTGGAGAACGGCCCGCCGCTGGAGCTCGCCCGCCAGCTGCTCACGGTCAACGCCATGATCAACGTGGCCGTGGTCAGCCCGCTCGCGGGGGAGGAGTTCCACGCCGCCAGCGAGGGTCTGGGCGTTCTGGCCCCGGTCCCGCAGAATCCCACGGCCGAGGACGCCAGGGCCCTGGCCGCGATCTTCCGGCGCTTCCTGTAGCGCCCGGGGCCGCCGGTCCGGAGGCTGTTGCCTCCGGGCCGGTCCGGCCGTATGCTGCTCCCGCACCTCCAAAGTCAAAGGAGCAGCCCATGAGCCGGCTTTTCACCCCCCTCGAACTCGGCCCCCTGACCCTCGCCAACCGCATCGTGGTCGCGCCCATGTGCCAGTACTCGGCCGTGGACGGGCAGGCGCGCGACTGGCACCTCGCCCACCTGGGCTCCCTGGCCCTGGCCGGGCCCGGCCTGCTGATTCAGGAGGCCACGGCCGTCTCGCCCGAGGGGCGCATCACCTACGCCGACCTCGGCCTCTGGGACGACGCCTGCGAGGCGGCGCTCAAGCCCGCCCTGGCCTTCGTCCGCGCCCACAGCAAAACCCCGGTGGCCATCCAGCTGGCCCACGCCGGCCGCAAGGCCTCCTGCGAGGTGCCCTGGAAGGGCGGGGCCGGCATCCCGGCCCAGGAGCCGCACGGCTGGCTGCCGGCGGCGCCCTCGGCCGCGCCCTTCGCGCCGGGCCACACAACCCCGGCCGCCCTCACCGAGGACGGCGTCGCCCGCGTGCGCCAGGCCTTCGTGGCCGCGGCCCTGCGCGCCGCGCGCCTGGGCTACGACCTCGTGGAGCTGCACGCCGCCCACGGCTACCTGCTCCACGAATTCCTCTCGCCCCTGAGCAACACCCGCACGGACGAATACGGCGGCAGCCTGGAGAACCGCCTGCGCTTCCCGCTGGAGGTCTTCACGGCCCTGCGCGCGACCCTGCCGGAGTCGATCCCCCTCGGCGTGCGCATCTCGGCCACGGACTGGGTCCCCGGCGGCTGGGACCTGGAGGGCAGCGTGGAATTCGCCCGCCGGGCCGCGGCCTTGGGCGCGGCCTACATCCACGTGTCCTCGGGCGGGCTCTCGCCGGACCAGCGCATCGCCCTCGGCCCCGGCTACCAGGTCCCCTTCGCCGAGCGAATCCGCAAGGAGACCGGCCTGACGACCATCGCCGTGGGACTGATCACCGAGCCGGAGCAGGCCGAGGCCATCCTCGCAGCGGGCCAGGCCGACGCCGTGGCCCTGGGCCGGGCCATGCTCTACGACCCGCGCTGGCCCTGGCGCGCGGCCGCGCAGCTGGGCGACACGGCGGCCTGCCCGCCGCAGTATCTGCGCTGCCAGCCCCACGGGCTGAAGAAGCTGTTCGGCTAGCGCCCCGCCCGCCCGCGAAGCGCCCGGCGGAACCGACGCCACGCCATGCGGCCCGGCCCGAATTCCTCTCCGACACGCTGGGGAATTGCACGGCAGGGGATTTCACGACGCGAATATCGCATCTTCGGTCATTTTCGACGCCCGCCGAAACACCGCGTCCCGCATAGGGATACACCGGCATCCCATTTTGTCGCGACAGTTCTGTCGCCTCCACGTGAATTCAGGCACAAACGCGCTTGCCCAACTTTTCACAAGCGGGCCGGCGTTTCCCGCCATTTTTGCATCTTGGCCTGCCTTTTGCTCAAGGAAGAACAACGTCTGCAGACAGATACGCATATCCAGCACCGTGTCTCCCCAGCTGAGGAATTCTATCGGCGACCCAGTTGCAGCAACCCCAACGAGCCCCGAAAGCCATGCGCCGCCGCGCATGACCGCGGGCCGACCGCACCCCAACGGTGGAGGGAAAATGGATAGCCAGAATCTAAGGGAAGGGGCCGACCTCAGGCCGGATAAGAAAATCTTCGTGCCGGCGACACTCATCCTGATCGCCATCATCGTCTGCTCCATCCTGTTCACCAAGCAGAGCGAAAGTTTCCTCAAGACCGTCTACGGGGCCTTCGCCCACACCACGGGCACCTGGTACCTGTGGGTCACGGTGGCGATGATCGCCCTGTCCGGGTGGTTCCTCTTCTCCCGCTATGGCGACATCAAGTTCGGCGAACCGGACGAGAAGCCGGAATTCAACGACTATTCCTGGCTTTCCATGATGTTCTGCTCCGGCGTGGCCGGCGCGGTCATGTTCTGGTCCATCGTCGAGCCCCTGTTCAACCTCTCGGCGCCGCCCCAGTTCGCCGCCCCGCTCAGCCGCGAGGCCTACGAATGGTCCATGTCCTACGTGCTCCTGCACTGGGGCCCGGTGACCTGGCCCTGGTACGTGGTGACGGCCCTGCCCATCTGCTACATGTTCTACAACCGCAAGAAGCCCGTGCTGCGCATCAGCTCCGCGGCGGAGCCCGTGCTCGGCCAGCGCATCAACGGCGGCTGGGGCAAGGCCATCGAGATCTTCTTCATCGTCGGCCTGATGTTCTCCAACGCGGCGGTCATGGGCGTGTCCATCCCCATCGTGAACAACGCGCTCGCCGCCACCCTCGGCATCGAGCCCAACTTCACCCTGGAGATGATCATCCTGGTGGCCAGCGCGGCCATCTTCACCACGTCCGTGACCCTGGGCCTGCAGAAGGGCATCAAGATCCTCTCCGACGTCAACGTCGTCATCGCCCTGATCATGATCGCCGTGTGCTTCATCGTCGGGCCGAGCGTGTTCATCGTGGACAACTTCACCAGCTCCTTCGGCTTCATGCTGAACAACTTCTTCAAGATGATCTTCTGGACCGACCCCTATGGCGGCGGCACCTTCCCGCAGGACTGGACCATCTTCTACTGCCTGTGGATGGCCTCCTACGGCCCGTTCATGGGCCTGTTCATCGCCCGCATCTCCCGCGGCCGCACCGTGCGGCAGGTGGTGGCCCTGGGCCTCATCGGCGGCATCGCCGGCTCGTACCTGATCCACGCCGTGTTCGGCGGCTACACCCTCTACGCCCAGTCCCACGGCATCGTGGACGCGGTGGGCGTCCTCAAGGCCACCAACGGCCCGGCCGCCCTCGTGGCCGTGCTCAAGAGCCTGCCCGGCAGCATCTTCTTCCTCATCGGCTACTGCTTCTTCTCCACCATCTTCCTGGCCACCAGCGTGGACTCCTCGGCCTACGTCATCTCCTGCGCCGCCACCACCCGCCTCGTGCCCGGCGCGGAGCCCTCCCGCTGGCACCGCATGTACTGGGCCATCATCCAGGCGGCGCTGGCCGTTGCGGCCATCACCATGGGCGGCCTGGGGCCGGTGCGCATCTTCGCCAACTTCTCCGGCGCGCTGATGCTCATCCCCATCGTCTTCGTGGTCTGGGCCTGGTTCAGGATGATCAAGGAAGACAAGCTGATGGAGCGGCAGCCCCTGAACATGAGCGCCGTCAAGACGGCAGACAAGGCCGGCCTGGCCCCGGCGGACGCCGACAAGGCCGCCTAGCGGCGGACCTCCAGAAAAGATCCGTGGCCCCGCCATGGCAACGCCAGAACCATCGCGGCGCGAACTCCGGCATACCCTGGCACCAGCAAAGGAGAATGTTTTGAGCACCAAGACAAAGCGCGTCGCGCTTCTCGGCTTCGACTGCGCAGTTCCCAAGCGTTTGAAGGCGCTCATGGACGAGGGGGCGCTGCCCAACTTCAGGAAGTTCACCGCGGAGGGCACCTACATGACCGAGGGCTTCAACATGCCCACGGTGACGCCGCCCTCCTGGGCCTCCATCTGCACCGGCGCCTTCCCCCGCACCCACGGCGTGGAGGACTATTACTACTATAACGAGGGCGACTCCCTGCACTTCTCCAAGTGCGTGCAGGCCTTCGGCTCGGCCATGCTCACCGCCGAGACCATCTGGGACGCCTGGGACAAGAAGGGCAAGAAGTGCCTCGTGGTCAACTACCCCACCTCCTGGCCCAGCAGAATGAAGAACGGCGTCATGGTCCAGGGCGAGGGCCTCTCGGCCGCGGAGTCGCGCTGGCAGAAGACGGGCTATGAGCACCAGGAGTGCCTGTGCTCCGAGTCCTGCGTGGCCACGGACTTCTACCCCTCCTGGGTGCAGGCCCGCTTCGAGAAGGCCGCCGGCTGGAAGAACCTGCCCGGGGACATGGAGGAGCCGCTGGACATGGCCATCCCCATGGAGTTCCCCCACGCCATGGAGAAGCTCAAGCGCCAGACCTGGTACGGCCTGACCTGGGAGTCCGGCGACGACGGCTACGACGTCTTCGCCCTCTGCCCAGAAAAGGACTTCGCCAAGGCCTTCTTCACCATCCGCAAGGGCGAATGGAGCCGCGTCATCCGCCACGGCTTCCCCGTCGAGGCCGACGGCCGCGTGGAGCCGGGCTACTTCCGCTGCAAGCTCATGGAGCTCTCCGACGACGCCGACGACTTCCGGCTGTACATCTCCGGCATCACCGGCACCCACGGCTACTGCTCCCCGGACGACGCGCTCAAGAACGTCGACTTCACCAAGAACATCCTGGCCAACGACATGGGCTACGTGAGCTTGGCCGGCGGCATCATCGACGCCCAGACCATGCTGGAGCTCGCCCAGTTCCACTCCGAATGGCTCACCGAGGTGGTGACCACGCTCCTGCGCGACCACGAGGACTGGGACCTGCTCTACGTCCACAGCCACCTCATCGACTGGTTCTACCACGGCTTCCTGCACCAGATGGACTCCGACGACCCGGCCGTGAGCACGCCCGCCTTCGACATGGAGCGGGCCATCTACCAGATTGAGGACCGCTACCTCGGCGCCGTCATGGAGGCCCTCGGCGAGGAGACGCTGACCTGCGTCATCTCCGACCACGGGGCCACGCCCATCGGCCCCATCTTCAACACCGCCGCGGCGCTGGCCCAGGCCGGGCTCACCACCTACAAGCTGCGCAAGGCCGACCAGGCCCGCTCGGTTTGGGAGGAGTCCGAGGGCTTCAACTACGACCTCATCGCCGAGGAGTCCAAGGCGGTGCCGCAGCGCTACATGTTCGTCTACGTCAACCTCAAGTCCAAGTACCCCGGCGGCATCGTCGAGGACGCGGACTACGAGACCGTGCGCAAGCAGATCATCGACGCGCTCTACGACTACAAGCATCCCGAAACCGGCGAACGGCCGGTGATGTGCGCCATCCCCAAGGAGGACGCCCAGGTCTTCGGCATGGGCGGGGCCCAGGCCGGCGACGTCGTGTACGTGCTCAAGCCCGAGTACATGGCCGAGCACGGCTACGGCTTCCCCACCGGCGAATCCGGCTGCGGCTCGCTGAAGAACGTGATGATCTGGCGGGGGCCCGGCGTGAAGAAGGGCTACACCTACACCCGCCCGCGCTGGCTGGCCGACGTGGTGCCGACCTTCTGCCACGCCACGGGCAATCCGGTGCCCGCGGATACCGAGGGCGCCATCATGTACCAGATCTTCGAGGATCACGGGAAATAGGCTTCCTTCCCTCGGGCGGGGACGGCTGGGCCCGGAGCCCTTCGTCCCCGCCCCCCGAAAGGGGCCGTGAACCAAACCACAACGCTTCCCCGACCGCTGCGGCGCAACGCGGCGGAAGGGCCGGCGAACGGAGACCAAGATGCTGTTTTTCGTGAACAAGCCGGACGAAAAGATGCTGGAGCGCATCGCCCGCACCGGCGGCGACGAGGTCAAGGCCCTGCTCCTGGCCGGAGACGCCGTGTGCTTCGCCAGCCCCTGCTGGCGGGAGCGCCTGGAGGCCATGGACGTGGACGCGGTCTATGCGGCCGGGGACGCCCTCGCGGCCAGGAAGATCACCGCAAGCAACCTCTGCGAGGCGGTGGACTACGACGAGATTGTGGACCTGCTTCTGGGCGGCGACGAGAAGGTCGTCTCGCTCTAGGGGATGCGCGCCATGCCAAAGACACTCACCATCCTGCTCATGTCCGGCTCCGCCGAGAACGAGGACGCCGAGTTCGCCACGCGCCTGGCCCAGGCCGCGGTGAAGAAGGGCCACAAGGTCCAGATGTACCTCTTCGGCAACGCCGTGAACATCTCCAAGAAGGAATTCCCCATCCAGGGCGACCTGCACATCCAGCAGCGCCTGGTGGAGCACATCGAGCCCACCAAGTGCTTCGGCCGCGTGGCCGAGCTCACCAAGGCCGGGGCCGACGTCTCCACCTGCCACACCAACGAGCACGCCCGCGGCATCGAGTCGCGGGAGTACGTGGAGGGCGTCAAGTGGGGCGACGTGGGGGGCACCTTCGCCAAGTACCTCATGACCACGGACGTGCTGCTCTCCGTGGGGCATTAAGGAGCCGGCCATGATCAATTCGCTGTGCCTCATCGTCACCAAGCCGCTGGGGGCGGAGCTTTCCGCCCTGGGCGTGCGCGCCGCCTGGGCCTGCCACCAGGGCGGCTTCGCCACCAAGCTCGTCTACGCCGAGGAGGGCGTGGACTGCCTCGCCGCCGGCGAGGGCTACCAGTCCTCCATGCTCGCGGACTTCATCGCCGCCGACGGCGAGGTCTTCGCCGTGCGCGAGGACCTCGCGCGGCGGGGGCTGGACGAGGCCGCGCTGCCCCAAGGGGTCGCGGTCGTGGCCGCCGCCCAGCTGGCCGAACTCTGCGAGGAATGCGACACCGTCAACCACTTCTAATCGCCGCCGACAAGGAAAACCGCCATGCCTACCGTCGAATACGAACGTTTGGACGAACACCGCGATCTGTTCATGCTCGGCTCCAAGGCCGTGCCGGAAATCATCATGGACTTCTCCAAGCTGACCCAGGAGGAGCGCAATCAGGAGCACATGGGCGCGCGCGTGCTCTGCATGGCCGCGCTGGCCTGCTACACCAACACCTTCGCCAACTCCCTGCGCGCCAACGGCGCGGAGGTGAAGTCCATGAAGGCCTCCGCCACCACCACCAAGGAGAAGGACGAGGTCAACCGCACCCGCTACACCACGCTGGACATCACCGTGGTGGTGGGCCTGGCGGAGAAGGACCGCGCCGTCTTCGAGAAGGTCAAGCAGAGCATGCTCAACGGCTCGCTTTTAACCTACTCCCTCGAAGAGGGCATGGACGTGGACTACAACCTGAGCATGGAGGCCGTGCCCTCGGCATGAGCCCCGCGCCGTTGCGCAAATAACCCCAACCAGCAATCGCCCAAGGAGCACACATGGCTGACAAGAAGGTCGCCCTGATCGTCTGTGGCACTATCGACGCAAGCGCGGGCACTCCCGCCCTGCAGAAGTTCGTAAGCAAGTCCGCCGCCGCCGCCGGCTTCGACGCCGCCGGCATGGCCGCCGAGGCCGCCAAGGTCGAGGGCGCGGCCGCAACCGGCGCGGACGGCGTGGCCAAGGCCTTCGCCGACGGCGCCGCGCTGGTCGTGGTCGAGTTGGGCGCGGTCGACGCCGCGGCCCTTGAGGCCGCCCTGGCCGCCGTGGTCGAGGCCTCCGACCGCCGCACCCTCGTGGTCCTGGCCGCGGCCAACGGCCTGTTCCTCAACGGCCTGGGCATGAACCGCAAGGTCGGCACGATGCAGCGCCGGGCCAACGCCGCCGACGTCATCGCCACCGTCTGCTACGTCGCCGACCTGCCCGTGCCCGCGGACCTCACCGGCGCGGTGCTCTACCAAGCCCTCTCCGACCCCAACCTCAAGCTCAAGGAGATGGGCAAGCTCAAGGACGCCATCTCCCGCATGGAGGCGGCCCTGCAGCGCGACAACCGCGAACCCTGGGACAAGCACGACTGCGCCTGATGCCCGGGCCGCGCGCCAATCTCCCCCTCTGGCGGCGCGGCAGGAAGACGGCGGGGCCGGGCAAGCGGCCGGTCCCGCCCTTCCGGCGGCCCCTCTTCCCCGACATGAACCGGAGACCCAGCAGCACATGACCGACGCCACGCAAACCTCCCACATGGCCGCCCCGGCGGCCGCGCCGGGGCTCCTGGACGAGCTCAAGGCCCGCCGCGACGTGTCCTTCGCCAAGCGGGGGCTCCTCCTGGCCCTCGTCTCCGGCATCCTCTGGGGCGGCAACGGCGTGCTCCTCAGCCTGCCCTTCTCCGCGCCGGTGTTCAGCGACGAAAGGTTCTGGCTGCTGGCCCCGCTCACGGTGGGCGCGCTGCACGACACCTGGGTCACCCTGTGGCTGCTCGCCTTCAACGGCGCCACCGGCCGGCTGCGCGAGCTCGCGCGGACGCTCACCAGCCGTTCGGCCCTGCGCGTGGCGCTGGGCGCGGTGTTCGGCGGGCCCATGGCCATGTCCGCGTACATGCTCGGCGTCAAGTTCGCCGGGCCGGCCTATGTCATGCCCATCACCGCGCTCTACCCGGCCGTGGCCTCGATCCTCGCCGGCGTCTTCCTCAAGGAGCGCATTCGGGGGCTCGCCTGGGCGGGCATGGCCCTGTGCGTGGCCGGCGGCGTGGTCATCGGCTACACGCCGCCCGCAGGGGCGCTCGGCGCGGACTTCTATTTCGGCATCGCCATGGCCGTCGTGGCCACGGTGGGCTGGGGCATCGAGGGCGTGCTCGCCACCTCGGGCATGGACCTGCTGGACCCGGTGGCGGCGCTGAACGTGCGCGAACTCACCTCCTCGGCCGTGTACCTGCTGGCGGTGCTGCCCCTGGCCGGCGGCTACGCGCTCATCGGCGGCGGACTGGCCAGCTCCATCGGCTGGATCTTCCCCGTGGCCGCGCTCGCCGGGTCGGCGTCCTACTACTGCTGGTACCGGGCCATGAACACCACGGGAGTGAGCCGCGCCATGTCCCTGAACATCACCTACTCCATCTGGGGCATCCTGTTCAGCGCGCTGCTCACCCCCACGCAGATCACCGTGAGCCTCATCCTCGGCGCGGCGCTGATCCTCGCGGGCATGCTGCTGGTCGTGGGCGACCCGCGCGCAATGGCCAACCTCCGGAACGTCAACTGAAGGCGGGCGCATGATGCAGGAACCATTGAAGACCAGCGTGCTCCGGGCCTTCGCCGCGGGAGAGGTCCTGGACGCCGCCGAGGTGCTCGCGCGCATACGCGGCCGATACCCCGGCGAACGGTACTGCTCGCTCGCGGTGGTGGCCGACCATTTGAAGTCGCTCCGGGCGGTGGGCCTGCTCGCGGAGGACGCGTCGTTCCTCGACGAATCGGGCGGGCTCGTGTCCCTGTACCGGATCTCGGAGTACGGCCTGGCCAAGCTGCCGCCGGCGAGGCCATAGAAACGCGGCCGGCTTGTGTTCCGGCCTGATGTGACATAGTTGTCGTGGGTCACGCGGACAGACGGCCGCCGCCGGAACCGGAACGCGAGGATGTCCCCTTGGACGACGCTGTGTACCGAGAACTGCAACGCCGCTGCGACGAGCTCTCCCGCCAGTTGGAGTCCTACCGGCACGCCGAGACGGAGCTGGAGCAGAACCGGCTGCAAATCACGCGCTTGTTCAACAACCTGCCGGGCATGGTCTACCACTGCCGCCTGGACGCCGAACTCAACCCCACCCTCGTCTTCACCAGCAACGGCAGCCGCGAGCTGCTCGGGCTTTCGCCGGAATATCTGGTCAGCCAGCAGACCAACGTGGTGGAGCTCATGGCCAACCCGGACGATCTGCGGGAGCTGCGCGAGACCATCCGCCAGGCCGTGCTCAAGCGCAGCCCCTACAAGCTCCTCTACCGCATCACCCTGGGCGACGGGCAGATCAAGTGGATCTGGGATCAGGGCGAGGGCGTCTTCGACGCGAACGGCACGCCCGTCGCGCTCGAAGGCATCATGATGGACATCAGCGCCCAGAAGCTCCGCGAATACGAACTGCTGCAGGAGAACCAGCGCCTGCAGAACTCGCTGGGCGAACGCTACCGCCTGGGCAACATCGTGGGCAAGAGCCACGGCATGCGCGAGGTGTTCAAGCTCATCCTGCGCGCGGCCAAAAGCGACGCCAACGTCATCATCCTCGGCGAAACCGGCACCGGCAAGGATCTGGTGGCCCGGGCCATCCACGAGCAAAGCGGCTCGACCGGCCCTTACGTGGCCGTCAATTGCGGGGCCATCCCGGCGAACCTCATGGAGAGCGAGTTCTTCGGCCACAAGAAGGGCGCATTCTCCGGGGCCACCTCGGACACCCGGGGCTATCTGGCCGCGGCCAACGGCGGCACGCTGTTCCTCGACGAGGTCGGCGAAATCGACCTCTCGCTGCAGGTCAAGCTCCTGCGCGCGCTGGAGTCCAAGCTCTTCACGCAGGTCGGCAGCAACGAGCCGCGCTCCTCGCACTTCCGGCTCATCGCCGCCACCAACCGCGACCTCGGCGACATGGTGCGCCGGGGGCTCATGCGGGCGGACTTCTTCTACCGCCTGCACGTGCTCCCCATCCACATTCCGCCCCTGCGCAAGCGCATGGAGGACCTGCCGCTCATCGTCAACGAGTTCATGGGCCGCTTCCTCGGCAAATCCACCGGGGCCCTGCCGCTGCCCGCCAGCATCATGACCGTCCTGGAGAACCACGACTGGCCGGGCAACGTGCGCGAGCTGCAAAACGTCCTGGAGCGCTACCTGATCTTCGGCGAGGTGGTGCTCAGCGACCTCGGCGTCCAGCAGGAGCCGGCCAGGGACGGGCTTGGCGGCGTCGTGGAGCAGGCCGGGCAATGCGCCTCCCTCGGCGAGACCATGCGCGCCGTGGAGCGGCAGCTGCTGCTCAAGGCCCTGGAGCGCAACCGCTGGAAAAAGGGCCGCACGGCCAAGGCCCTGGGCCTGAACATGCGCACCATGCAGCGCAAGCTCAAGCAGTACGAACTCTAGCCCCCGTCCCCTCCCGGCGAATACGCAGCGGCGGATCTTGCCAAAGCCCAGGCCAGGGCTTATTCTGGTTCAGATTCGGCGGGAGTTTCCCGTCGCCAAACGTGACTATTTTCCTCAAGGAGGAACGCCACATGGCTGAATACCCCACCTACGGCGCGCGTACAGTCGCCCGCGCCGAAACAGTCAACGCCTTCATGCGCGGCGTGTACGGCTGGATGTCCTTCGGCCTCCTGCTGACCGCCGGCGTGGCTTGGTTCACCGCGGCCAGCCCCCTGGGAATGAGCCTCATGCAGAGCCCCGTGCTGGTGCTGGTGCTCGTGGCCGCGCAGTTCGGCCTGGTCATCGCCCTCTCCGCGGCCATCCACCGGCTCTCCGGCACCGCGGCGACCGTTATGTTCGCGGCCTACAGCGCCCTCACCGGCCTCACGCTGTCGTCCATCTTCTTCGTCTACAGCATGACCAGCATCTTCCAGGCCTTCATCGTGGCCGCGGGCATGTTCGGGTCCATGAGCATCTACGGCTTGGTCACCAAGCGCGACCTCACCGGCATGGGCAGCTTCCTGTTCATGGGCCTCATCGGCATGCTCATCGCCATGGTGGTGAACGCGTTCGTGCAGAGCTCGGCCATGAGCTTCGTGCTCTCCGCCGTGGGCGTGCTGGTCTTCACCGGCCTGTCGGCCTATGACACCCAGAAGCTCAAGTACATGGGCGAGACCGTGCCCCTGGGCGACGGCACCGCCATCCGCCGCGGCACCATCCTCGGCGCATTGACCCTGTACCTGGATTTCCTGAACCTCTTCCTCATGCTGCTGCGCCTGTTCGGCAGCAACCGCGACTAATCCAACAAGCCCGAGCGCGGGGCCGCCGCAAAATGGCCGGCGGTCCCGCGTCCGACTCATGCCGGACATCCAGACCATCCAGAAAAACCTCGGGCCAGCCCTGCTTCCTTTGGGCGCGCTCTACGCGCGGCTGATGCGCCTGCGCCGCTGGGCCTACGAATCCGGAACCCTCGCCGCCTGGCGGCCCAACTGTCCCGTGGTCAGCGTGGGCAACATCGGCTGGGGCGGCAGCGGCAAGACCCCGCTCTGCGGCCACATCCTGCGCTGGGCCGGCAAGCGCGAGGAGCACGCGGTTGTGCTCACGCGGGGCTACGGGGCCAGGCCCCGCCGCCTGCCCCTGCTCGTCGCCCGCACGGCCGACCCGGCGCACTGCGGCGACGAGCCCCTGCTCCTGGCCCGCTCGCATCCCCTGGCCCGCGTGGTGGTGGACCCGGCGCGCAGCCGCTCCGGCCCCTGGGCCTACGAGCGCTTCGACCCGGACTTCGTGCTCCTGGACGACGGCTTCCAGCACCTGCCCGTCGCGCGGGACATCGACCTCGTGCTCCTGACCCCGGCGGACCTGGGCGCGGGCTGGAACCGCGTGTTTCCGGCCGGGTCCTGGCGCGAGGGGGAGCGGGCCCTGCGCCGCGCGGCGGCCTTCCTGATCAAGTGCCCGCCCGAAGCCGACCTGGAGGCGGCCGTCAACGCCCGGCTGGAGCGCTACGATCGGCCGGTCTACGCCTTCAGCCTGCGGCCACGGGGGCTCATGCGCCTGGACGGCACGGCCCGCGCGGCCGACCTGGGCGGCGAGGACTACCTCGTGGCCACGGGCATCGCCGATCCGGCCCAGGCCGCGGCCACGGCGGAGAAGCTCCTGGGCCGCGCGCCCCGGCAGGTGCTGTCCTTCGCCGACCATCACGCCTTCGCCCCGGCGGATCTGGTGCGCATCCAGGCCGTGGCCGGCGGCGCGCACGTGGTGGTCACGCCCAAGGACGCCGTGAAGCTGGCCCGGCTGCCCGGCGCGGAGGGCTTCTGGTCCCTGCGCACCGAGCTGGCCTTCGGCGCCATGCGCTTCACGCAAACGGCCTTCGACGACTGGTTCGGCGCGCGCTTCCGCGAGCTGGCCGAGCTGTACCGCCCGCTGGCCGCCAGGGAGCTCGTGTGAGGCGGCCCGCGCGCCCCGCCGTCATGCGCCCCACGCTCCCGTCAACCCCTTTCCCCGTCTTCCGCGCTGCCCGAACACGCTTCCGGCGCGCGGCGCAACATCCCAAATTTCCCCGCAACATCCCGAGAATCAGATGAAACTCAAGAAAAGCCGGCGCAAGCCCGGCGCTCCGGCGCCGGTCCTCGACGCCAAGACGCTGTTGAAACTCCTGCGCGAATCCAAGCGGCCGCTGGCCGCCGAGGATCTCCTGCCCGTCTTCGGCCTGCACCGCCGCAAGCGCGGCGAGGTGGACGAACTGCTCCAGGAGCTGGTGGCCCAAGGCAAGCTGATCAAGCTCGGCCGGGCCTACGCGCCGCTGGAACGCGTCAACCTGATCACCGGCCGCGTGCAGGTGCAGCGCTCCGGCGTGGCCTTCCTCATCCCCGACGATCCCCGGCGCAAGGACGTGTTCCTGGGCCAGGACACCGGCGGGGCCTGGCACGGCGACCGCGTGGCCGTGGCCATCACCCGCGAAAGCACGACCCGCAACCACGAGGGCCGCGTGGCGCGCATCATCGAGCGCGGCCGCGAACTCCTGCCCGTGCGCATCATGCGCCCGGCCGGGCCGGGCAGCTTCCTCTGCCGCCCCTGCGATCCGCGCCTGGACTTCGCCGTGCTCAGCCACGACACCGACCCGGCCCTGGGGCTGGCCAAGGGCGACATCGCCCTCGCCGCGCCGGGCGAACGCGTGGACGCCGCCGTGTGGGAGGGCGAGATCCTCTCGCGCCTGGGCCCGGAGGACGAGGCCGGCGTGCAGGAGGCCCTGGTCAAGGCCAACCACGGCGTGCCCACGCGCTTCCCGGACGACGCCCTGGCCGAGGCCGCGCGGCTGCCCGCCGCCCCCGCGGAGGCCGACTTCACGGGCCGCGAGGACCTGCGCGCGCTGCCCTTCGTGACCATCGACGGCGAAACCGCCCGGGACTTCGACGACGCCGTCTTCGTGGAGCAAACGCGCCACGGCTGCGCCCTCTGGGTGGCCATCGCCGACGTGGCGCACTACGTGCCCCTGGGCTCGGCCCTGGACCGCGAGGCGTTCGAGCGCGGCAACTCCTACTACTTCCCGGCCTCTGTGGAGCCCATGTTCCCCAAGGCCCTGTCCAACGGCCTGTGCAGCCTGAATCCGCGCGTGCCACGCCTGGCCGTGGCCGTGCGCCTGGAGATGACCGCCGACGGCCGGCGCGGCGAGCCCCGCGTGATGAACGCCGTGATCCGCAGCCACGCCCGGCTGACCTATGACCGCGCCCGCGACGTCTGCGTGGACAAGAAGCCCGCGGCCCGCGCCGAACTCGCCGCCGAGGCCGGCGACGCCGTGGTGGCCATGCTCGACCTGGCCGAGGGGCTGGCCCGGAAAATGCGCCAGCGCCGGCTGGAGCGCGGCAGCCTGGACTTCGATCTGCCCGAGGGCGAGGTGCGCTTCGACGCGGAGGGCAGGCCCGTGGCCATCGAACCGCGCGAGCGCCACTTCGCCCACCAGCTCATCGAGGAGTTCATGATCGCCGCCAACGAGGCCGTGTCGGAATTCCTCCAGGCCCACGCCCTGCCCTGCCTCTACCGCGTCCACGCCGAGCCCGACCGCGAGAAGCTGGAGACCCTCTACGAGCTCCTCGCCCGCCTGGACGGCGAGGCCGCGCCCAAACGCGCGCGCGCCGGCCGCTTCTCCGACGACGACTTCACGCCCGAGGGCCTGGGCCGGCTGCTGGCCTCCGTGGCCGGCACCGAGCGCGAATTCCTGGTGCACCGCATGGTCCTGCGCAGCATGAAGCAGGCCCGCTACCAGCCGGAAAACGAGGGCCACTTCGGCCTGGCCAGCGAATCCTACGCCCACTTCACCTCGCCCATCCGGCGCTACGCCGACCTCGTGGTCCACCGTCTGGTCAAGCGCGCCCTGGGCGATCAGAACATGCCCGTGCCCGGCTTCAAAAAGCTCGCCGAGATCGGCCAGCAGCTCTCGGCCCGCGAGCGCGTGGCCCAGGAGGCCGAGCGCGAGTGCCAGAAGCGCTACGCCTGCCTCGTGCTGCGCGACCAGGTCGGCCGCGAGTTCGACGGCGTGGTCAGCGCCCTCATGGACTACGGCTTCTGGGTGGAGCTGCCCCAGGTCCTGGCCGAGGGCTTCATCCGCCTGTCCACCATGCTCGACGACTATTACGGGTACATCAAGGAGCGCGAGATGCTCCTGGGCAGCCGCACCGGCCGGGTCATCCGCGTGGGCCAGGGCCTGCGCGTCCGGCTCATCGGCGCGCACCTGGATCGCCTGGAGATCGACCTGGAGCTGGCCGAGGCCGGCACCGAAACTGGCGTCGGAGCTGACGCGCGCCCGTCCCGCTCGGCCCGGCCGGGCGGCCGCCAGGGCCGCGCCGCGCGGGAGCGCAACGACGGCGGCCGCGCGCCGCGTGGCGAAAATTCCGGCCGCAAACGCCGGTCCACGGCGAAAAAGGGCGGCCGCTCCGGCAACGGAAACGGCTCCGGACGCGGCGGCCCCGGCGGCAAATCCGGCGGCAAGCACAAGGGCTGAGCCACCGCGGGGGGCATCCGGGGCGCGCTCAGGCGCGTCCCGGCCTCAGCCGATTCTGCGCTGCATAGCCTGCGTTCCTCCGCACACCACCGCCCCACAGACAAAATCCTCCGCCGCGCGGCGCATGAGGAATTCCCCCACCGCGCCCGACAACGTCCGCGGCGCTGTGCTCCGCCGCGCACGACAGAGCCGACGCCTGCGGCGGCCGCGGCAATCGGCGGAGACATAATCCATGGATAGTCTCGATATAACCTTGACGTTTCATAATCAACTTGGCAATCAGATCCGTGTTCATCGGTGGCGGAGGCAGTTCGAGCGGGCATGGGGGCCCTTCGCCGCATCCGTAAAGAACGCCGGGCCACGCGCCCCGGGAGGGCCAGGGCGGCGCTCCGCTTTGGTGGACGGCGCCGGCGGCGCGGAAGCACGACGAGGGAAGCACAGGGGGGGCGCTGGCCCGTCCCTTGCGAAGAGACTGAGCGCATGCGGGGTGAGGAGGCGCGCAGATGGCACGGCGCAAAACGGCCACGGATCCGGATCGTCTGGGGGAGGCTGCCAGGGACAGCCTGGCCAAGCTTAAGGCCGGGGAGAAGGCCCGCCGCCAGGCCGAGGACAAGACGCGGCGCAAGGCCGCGGAGGACGCGCGACCCCAGATCGACGCCAGTCTTTGTCCGCGCTGCGGGAGCCCCCGCGGTCCGGGCGCGTCCTGCGCCGCCTGCGCCTTCGATTTCAGCGCCAGCTCCAAGGTGCCGGAAGCTTTGCCCGCGGGAACGTTGCTCGCCGAACGCTTCGTCGTCGGGGAGGCGCTGTCCGCCAGTCCGTTCGGCATCGCCTACCGGGCGTTCGACAAAACCAGCCGCGCGCCGCAGGACCTCTGGGAATTGTTCCCGCGTGCTCTGGCCCGCCGCACTCCGGAAGGCCGGGCTCTCATCGCCCAATCCGGCACGGAGACAGACTTCGCCAGGGAGCTGCGGCGATTCCTGACCCAAGGCGAGGCGCTCGTCGGGCTGCGGCATGACGGCATCCTCCCGACGTTGGCCGCCTTCCCCGCCAACGGCACCGGCTATCTCGTCAGCGAACCGGCCTTCTGCCCCACCCTGCTGCAGCGCATGCACAACGCCGGCGGAATGCTCAGCTGGCCCGAGCTGGGCCAAGGCGTCCTGCGCATCCTGAGCGCCCTGGATGCGGCGCACCAGGCCGGAATCGTTCACGGAGCCGTTTCACCGGACGCCATTCTGTTCCCCGAGGACGCCCCGCCGGCGCTCGCAGGCTTCGGCACGACGCCGGGCAAAGCGTCCGCCCCCAACGCTCCCTGCGCCGCGCCTGAGATCCTGCGCGGCGAAGAGCCCGGTCCGGGTTCGGACATCTACGCCATGGGCGCCGCCATCTATCAGGCCCTCACGGGGGAAGCGGTCCCGGCGGCGAACTCCCGCGAACGTCATGACGCCCTGCGCCCCCTGCTCGACATTTTCGGATTGCAAATCCCGAGGGAATTCAGCGACGCCATCGCGAAGGCGCTGAAACTGAACCCGGCCGATCGCTGGGGCTCAGCGGGACAGATGCGCGATGCGCTTTCGGCTGCGGAACTGCAGCCGCTGGAAACGGTGGTGCGTGAACGGGAGCGCCAGGCCCGGCTGGAAGCGGAACGCAAGGCCAAGGAAGAAGCGGCCAGGCTCAAGGCCGAGGCCGAACGCCAAGCCAAGGCGGAAGCGGAGCGCAAGGCCCAAGAGAAGGAAGCCGAACGCAAGGCCGAGGCCGAACGCCAGGCCAAGGCGGAAGCGGCCAGACTCAAGGCGGAGGAGGAGGCCCGGCGAAAGGCCAAGGCGCAGGAGGAAAAGGCCGCCAGAGACGCCAGGGAAGAGGCCACGCGCAAAATCAAGGAAGACGGCAAGACGCGGCGGCCGGTCCTTTCGCTCCCACGCGGCGTCGTCGTCCTGGCGTGCGCAGTCCTCATCGTGCTCATCATCCTCAAACTGCTGCCCCAGCAACCGCCGACCGTTCCGCCCCCGCCCGGCCCCGTCGGTGAGTCCATACCGCCGCCGCCCCCCAATGCCGTGGAACAGGCCAAGGCTCTCATGGCCGCGGGCAACTGCAGGGAGGCCAAAAAAGTGCTCGCGCAGCACGGCGACTCGCCAGAGGCGAAGGACCTGTTGAACACGCTGCGCCAACCCGGACGGATCACGATTGTGGCGATTCCCTGGGGCGACGTCATCCTGGACGGCAAAGCCACCGGGAAGGTGGCTCCGTTGAACGGTCTGAAGGTTCCCTGCGGCCAGCACGTCGTCAGCCTGCGCAATCCCAACGTGCCCACGGAGCGCAGCGTCTCGCTCACCGTCCACGCCGGGCAAAGCATCAAGATCAGCTTCACGTCATCCGGAAACAAGGTGGTCAACTGACATGCTGCGCAAACTGCTCATCTTCGGATTGCTGGCCTTCGCTTTCTGCGCCCTCGCGGCGCAGGAGACCTCCGCAGCCACGCTCTCCGACGGCCGGTCCCTGATCAGCCAGGCCCAGGCCGATCTGGAGAATGCGAACATGAAGGCCGCGGAGCGGCATCTGGATCAAGCCATCAAGATTCTGCAGAAGGCGCGGGTCCCCAAAGGGGCCAACGACGATCTCGCCCAGGCCTGCTATCTCAAGGCCAACATCATGCTGGCCCGCAAACACAAGGCCGCCGATCTGGAAAGGCTCCTGACGAAGGCCGTCGAGGCCGCGCCCGATTATACGCCGGACAAGGCCCTGACCACCGACCCGCGGCTCGCCCCCGTGTACCGGCGCGTTTTGGAGCGGCACCTGCACGGCGGCAGCCAGGCCATAGAGGAGGCCAAGGCGCGATTCCAGGAGGGCGCATTTTGCGCGGCAGCGGAGCTGCTGATGCCCCATCGCAATGATTTCGGGGCGCAAAGGCAGTTCGCCGAAGAGCTGCTTTCCGCCGCGCAGAACCTCTGTGACGCCCCGCCCCCGCCCCGGACGAACGGCCACGCGGCGACGGGCCTGACGGCGGCGGGACAAGCGCCTGACGGCGCGCCGCCTCTGGCGCTCCATTGCGGCGTCATGCCCGTTACGGTTCGAAACCTGCCGGGCCGGACGGCCCTTTCGACCGACTTCAGCATGCCCGGGCTCAAAACCGCCCTGGGGCCGCTGCAGTCCCGGCTGCACCCGTCGGACATCAGTCCCATCGTCCTGGAATCGTGGCGGACAAGGCACGACGTGGCCAACCTGAGGGAATTTCTGGTGCGGCCGGGCATCACGACCTTCGGATGGAGCCTGGCGGATCTGCTCAAGGGCAAGGCGAAGGGCATCGACCCGGCCTTCAGCGCCCTGCCCAAGCGCAACGCCACGGCCCTGGAGGAGCTCATGCATCAGGAGGGGCTCTCCCACGTGCTGTTCGTCTTCGTCGAGGCGGTTCCGAAGGCCGGGGCGAACATGGCCGACGAGGCCCCCGACGTCGACATCTACGTCAACCTCTTCGCCCGCGAAAACATCCGCAAGCCGATCGTCACGCTGGCGTGGCGCGGCATTTCGGAGATGACCGCCAGGGGCCGCTTTTCGGAACTCGGCCAAGCCCTGGCCGAGGAACTGCCCAAATAGCCGGCCGCACGCCGCGGCGTCAGGGCATGGCTGCGGCCGTCGAGGGCGCCCAATCGGGCAGACCCCGCCGCTTTGCGCCGCGGGGCGGCGGCGCCTCCGCCCGGGTCCACCACGACTCCCGGACCTGACGGCCATGCCCGGTCATCCGTGACGCGCCCTCGCGCGGATCCCCGCCGCAGAAAGGGCAATAGCGCACGGGCCCCGACAGCGGCCTGTCGCAACTCTTGCATACAGCAGATATGTCCTCACGCATATTCCGTCTCTTCCGCTCCACTGCTTGAAAACGCCGTTCCCGCCTCCGTCACCTTCCGCAACGCCGCAACGCGGGGCCTCTACGCATCAACAACTCCGGCTGCCGGCGCTCAGGCGGGCCGGCAGCCCTCACCATTGTCCGTTCCACAACGCTCACTATTTGTGTCATCTATAGAGAAGCACCGCAAGAGATGCAAGCATTTCCGGCAACTGCCCGGAAGAAATACCATACCTCACCTATTATTTGCGGAACGCCTTTACAAATAGACCGAACCTGTGGCAGAAAAAACCGTGTCTCTCCCATCGGGTGGGATGATTCACCTCCAGGTCCGAGGCCATGTCATGGCGCCGCCGAACGTGCAGGTTGGGCGAAGCGCCAAGATTTTTTGCGTAGGGGGAAACGTTGAGCCCGGAAACTGTTGCGCCGGAGTGCGAACTCTGGCCGGATAGCGCATCGGATACGGTCTGGAAACGCTTTCGGGATACTGGCCTGTTTCAGTTGGAGAGCGTGAGCGGCCTTCCCCCCAAGCCCTGCTGGGAGGGGCGGGACGTGGCGGCGGCGCTGGGCAGTCCCGGCAGCACCGCCCCGGAAGACGGCGCCACGGCCGACTCGCCGGCGCTGTTTCCGCCTTCGTTCGTCTATTCTCCGGCCACGGGCAAGCCGCTCGATCCGCCTCCGCCGAAGCACGCGCCCCTCTGGTTGCCCCCCAGCGGGAGCCAGGGGCTGGACAAGGGGCTGCTGCGCGGCGGCAAGCTCACCCGCAGTTCCCTGCGGCTGCGCGAGGGCTTCACCTCCCAGAAGGCCGCCCCGCTCGAACTGCTGCCGCCCCCCGGCGGCCACTGCAACATCATGGTCTCGCCCTGCGGACTGCGGTCCTCCTTTCTCTTCGCGCTGGATGCGAAGAACGGCGCCCTCTACTGCTGGGTGCCCCGGGAAAGGTCCTGGAGCGAGATGCTGCCGGCGGACGAGCGCTGCCCCTACCTCGGGTCGGATCAGCTGCCCTACGGGGTCTGGAGCGCGGAGCCCTGCGAGCGCGGCGGCAAGCACGCCCTGCTCTGGCCTTCCGACGCCGGTCTTTTGGCGGTGGCGCTGAACCCGCTGGCCATGACCTATTGCGCCGAAATCATCTCGGAAGGGCGCTGCATGTCGCCGGCGCTGCCCTTGGGCGGACGGCACTTCGTGCTGCAGCGGCGCTCCGGCGAAACCGCAACCTCAATGTTCAGCATCGCCCCGGAGGGCGGCCCCCCCGAACGCAAATGCTCCGGCATTCCGGACTGCTACTGGGCCTGCTCCGCGGCCACGCCCATGGAGGCCATCTGGCTTTCGAACACCGGCCAAGCCGTGGCCAACATACGCCGCCAGCAGTACGAGTTCATCCCGTGGGAGCCGGAAGCGGTGGAGCCGCTGTTCAACTTCGGCCCCCCCCACTACGCCCGCGACGGCCGCCTGTGGATGCAGGTGCTGCACCCCCAGGCCACTCCCGACGGAGAGGAGGGGCGCTGCTTCGTCTCCCTGGGCAGGCGTAGTTATGAGAAGCAATCCTTCCTGGGCGTGCGGTTCCTGACCGGCCAAAGCGCCTTCAAGGTCGAGCAGCGCATCCAGGAGGACCCCTGGCACGAACCCATGGTCGCGCCCGGCACGCACCAGAAGGACGAAATCGTGCTGCCGATTCTCGAATCCGTCTCCGACCACTCGCTTTTGACGCTGCGGGTCTACCATTCGGACAGCGCGGACAGCTTCCTGGCCAACAGGACCGCCGTGCAGACCCGCTACCAGATCGTCGGCCAGCACGAGGACGACCTGGGCTTCCATGCGGCCAGAGTGGCGGAGCCCTGGCTCACCGCGGCCTTCGTCTACGACGGGGCGCTCTACCTTTACCATCCGGCATTCAATACCATTCCCGGCTGGCCCTTGCTCGCCGCCGGAGAGTAGACGGGAGGCCAGGAATGCGTTTTCGCCTGCTCGCGCCGCTCTTTTTTCTGCTGGGCCTGCTTCCGGCGGACGCCTCCGCCATGCAGCACGCCTTCCTCGTGCAGAACTCGGGCTGGATGGAGCCCTTCTATCTGGCGCCGAACTCGCAGTTCAAACCTCTGGTCGCGGCCGTCATCGAGGCCGCCAGCGCGGCCGGCGATCAGATTTCCGTGCTCGCCTTCAACCAATCGGCCCCCGGCAACCCCTCCCCGGTGGTCATGTTCCAGGGCGCGCCCGGACCGGACGCCCGCAGGGCCGTGCAGGGAATCGGGCTGGCGCATCTCTCGGGCAAGACGCTCGCCGACACGGACTTCAACGAGGCGGTGATCAAAACCATCACCGGCCCCTTCAAGGGCGCACCCGGCATTTTGTGGATCTTCACCAACAATAAGAACAGCCCGGGCAACAACCGCCAGACCGCCCTGTGCAATCGCAAGTTCTACGCGTTGGTTCATTCGGAAAAGGCCATCACCCGCAGCCTCGCCTTTCCGCTCGGGATGCCGGTGACCGGCCCGACCTACAAGGCCAACGGCATGATGATTTACGCCCTGGCCTATGGCGACGCCGCGGATACGCACCTGCGGGCGCTTTTGGCCTCCGGCCGGCTTTCGGCGGTGCTCACGCAACAGCCGGCGCAGCTCAAGCCCCTCGACCGCGACGCCATCCGCCTCGTGCCCAAGCAGGTGCGCAACGCGCCCAACACCACGGCCACCCTCGGCCGTGACGGGCGCTCGCTCCTCCTCGACGTCGACGTCAACTCGCGGGTCCCCGTGGTGCAGATCGTGGCCCGCATGGAAAACATGTTCTTCCCCTACACGATCGAGTCCGCCGCCGTCAGCGCCCAGATTGCGGGCAAAGGCTTCAGCGGCGATCTGGCCGTCGCGCCAACGGGCGTGCCGCCGCTGGCCCCCGGCGAAGGAGCGGAGGTCAGCGTCGCCATCCCCATCGGGGTCACCATGCCCTCGCCCTGGTCGTGGTCCGGCTTCACCCAGTTCGGCCGCAGCATGAAATTCCCCGCCGTGCTGCGCCTCCGCCTGGACAATCAGAAGCTCCACGTCGACGAGGCGTTCACCAAACGCCTGGCGTCGCTCTTTCCCGGCGACCCGCTTCCGGAAGTCTTTCTGCCGCCCGCGGAGATCAAGCGCTCCGTGGCCGAAATCCCGCTGACCATCCGCGTGAACTACCCGCTCTATCCGTTGCTGATCGCCATGGGCCTGCTGCTCGCCCTGGTCGGCGGCGGGGCGTTCGCCTTCGCGCAGCGGGGCGTCCCGGAAAGCTACGCGCTGCTCGTCGATGGCGAGCCCTGCAAGGTCAGCGTCGCCAGGCTGTCCTCGGCCCAGGTGATCTCCCAGGGCCAGACCGTCGCCATGCTCAAACGCGGTTTCGGCAAGCCAACCATCCAGCACGTGGTTGACGGCCACAGCGTCACCTTCCGGTAATTCCTCCAGCAACCCGCAACCTCAAAGCCAAGGAGCCCGCCATGGCCGACGCGCAGCAGAATCAAGGCTTCTCGATCCCCCCCGCAAATCCGGCGCAGACGCCGCCCCCTGCCGCGCCCGGGACAACGCAAACGCAGCTGGGCCTCAACGTAAACATCCCGACGGGCGGGGACGACGGCCCGCAGGCGCGCGACTACGCCATCGGCGGCGGCGTGCTGCTGGTGCTTCTCGTGGCCTTCTTCTTCGCCAAAAACGCCTACGCCAACCACCTGGCGGCCAAGCGCGTCGCCCCCGGCGCGGCCAACGCCGCGGGCTGGTGGCTCTTCATCTTCCTCACGTCCCTGTCCACCGCCTCGGTTCTGGCCGTGGTGAACAGCGCCAAGTTCCTCAGCCTGATCTTCATGGTCCCGATGGGTGTCGTCAGCATCGTCGCCCTGGTCTTCATGCTCATGAACGGCCGTCGCTAACGGCGCATCGCCAAGTCAAGGAGGCATAGCCATGGATGAGAACGAGGGAGCGAACGTAGCGGAAAACGGTGGCGTCGGTAAGCAGGCCCCCCGCAAACTCCAGCCGATGCTGTTCATCGGGCTGGGCGGCACCGGCATGGAGGTCATCCTGCGCATCCGCCGCCGGGTGCTGCATGCGACCTGGGGCAAGCAGCACGACGTGCGCATCGGCTCCCTGGATGAATTCCCCGTGGCGGAATTCCTGCATTTCGATTTGGATCAGGGCGCAGTGCTGGAGTCCGGCAGAACGGCCAACACCGACGCCCTCGCGCCGCTCGTCAAACTGCCGCCGCAGGACCGCCTCATTTCGAGCCTCGATCTCATGAAATACATGCGCACGGATGACGACATCCAGCGCTATCCGCACATCGCCTCCTGGTTCCCGCTGCAGGGCGACAAGGTGAAAAACCTGGACGTCAGCAAGGGCGCGGGCCAAATCCGCGCCATCTCGCGGCTGTACTTCTTCGACACCTACCGCACCGTGCGCGACACCATCTATCAAAAGCTCCAGAACCTTCAGAACAACCTGGGACACACGGCGAAGCTCGACAACCTCGGGCTCAAGGTCGACAGCGATCGCGTGCGCATCGTGGTGATCGGGTCCGTCGCCGGCGGCACCGGCTCGGGCGCGTTCCTCGACATGGGCTGGCTGGCGAAGCTTCTGGCCTACAAGGTCTTCCGCGGCAACGGCTATGATGTCCAGCTGCTGCTCTTCACGCCGCGCGGCTACGCCAAGGCCAACAAGGAGCGCACCCAGGCCAACGGCTACGCCGCCTTCATGGAGCTCGAAAGCTGCATGCGCAAGATGCGCGGCTACGTCGACGTCTGGTCGCCGGAGGAGGGCCGGCCGCAGCTTGAGCCCACGCCGTACTCCGATGTCTACATCCTGGAGTCGGGCAACATGCGGGGCGACGGCCTCGGCGACATCGAGCACGTGTACGAGATGGCCGCGGACGCCCTGTTCGAAGACTTCGCCAGCGAGGACTTCGCCAGCCGGAAGCGCTCCATCGCCGTCAACAAGGAGCTCCACAAGGGCAGCCCCTACAATCCGCCGCTGACCGCCGAATACGAAGGCATGAACCTCGTGTATTCCATGGGCTACTCATCCTTCGGCCAAAGCATCCTGGACACGAAATATGCGCAGGTCCAGGATCAGCAGGAATACAAATATGCCGCAGCAATGCTGGAGGCGTTCTTCGGCATCGCCTCCTCGGACGAGGTTTCGCTCCAGGCGACGGACAAGGACCGCAAGGAGTTCATCGAAACGAAGTTGGGAATGTCGCCGCTGCTTTACGACACCTTCCCGGAATTTTCCGACAAGTCGGAATACAAAAAGCTCTGTTCCGCGTTCTACGACAACAAGTTCACGGAGGAACTGCTCAAGGATGAGCAGGGGAACATCGAGCAGGCGTTGAAGCAGAAGGTCACGGACATCATTGAACGCATCAAGGGCGACGCAGGCAACGTCAAGGAATGGGATCGCCTTGTCCGCGAGCAAATCACGCCCCTGAAGAACGACGTCATCCACAACGTCCATTCCTCCGGCAACACCAGCGACCACCGCGTCGCCCGCCGCAAGACCCTGGTCGTGGCCGAAAAGGAGCAACTCTTCAAAAACGTGCTCTACAAGTACCTGGACGACAGGGACAAGGGCGGGCTTGAGTTCGTCCTCTCCCTCGTGGAAATGGTGAAGAAGGAATTCGAGCGCATGGCGGAGCAGCTGCGGGTCAACGCCGACCACTACACCGCCATAAGCGACGGCGTCATGGCCGATCTGGTGGAGCACCAGCTGGGCAACCTCGCGGCGGCCGGCAAGGGCGGCATGTTCTCCGGCCCGGATGTGAAGAAGGCGACGGAGTACATGGGCCACATCCGCAAGGATCTCGGCGAGTATCTGGCCCTGCACCTGCGCAGCACTGCGGCCAAGAAGGCCGCGGAAGGCCTTGCGGATCTCCGCGAATTCCTCGGCGGCTCCACCGGGCAGGTCGATGCCCAGGGAAACACGCTCTACTCCGGCCTTGTCGAGGAATTCCAGGCCGGACGGCGCGCCGTGCTCGAACTCAGCAACGAAATCCTCAAGACCACGGAAACCATTGAGGACAGCAAGGACAAGGGCCACGCCAACTATATCTACGTCCAGGCCGAGCAGGCGAAGCCGCGCGACCCGGATCGCAGGGCCCTGCGGGACTGGGCCGAGGAGGCCTTCAAGGACTTCGACGGCTCGCGCAAGCTCTTCCCGATGCTCAAGACGCCGGAAGGACGGGCCAAGCTCCTCACCCGACTGCGCGCCAGGGCCTCCCGCGCCCGCATCAATCTGCTGGGCGAAACGCAGGAGCAGCAGACCGATCCGCTGCTCAAGACCCTGCTGGCGTATGACCCCGCCGCGCGCAAGGAGATCTTCGAACGGTTCATGCGCCGCGCCATGCCCTGGATCGACGCCAACTTCGCCGACGTGCCGCTCAGCGCCGACCGGTTCACCTGCCTCATCGGCGTCATGCGCAAGGAGGACTGGGAAGTGCTGCGCGGGGAAATCGACGAATGCATCCCCGTCACCGTCGGCATCACCGCCGACCAGGTGCAGTTCTGCACCACCGGCATCCCCGGCCGCGCGGTCTGTTATTGCGAACTCTCCGGCTTCCCGCTGCGCGTGCTCAAGGGGCTCGAAAACTGGCGTCAAAGCTACCGCATCGAAAACAAGGAGCTGACGACCCACACCCACATCGACGCCACCTGCTTCGTGCATCCCATGGTGCCGAGCACCGAGGAGCTGAAGTCCACCGCCGCGGACTTCCGGCTGTTCCTGCTGGCGACGATGCTGCGCAAGCTCGTCCGCAGCAACGACAGGGTCATCCCGCCCGGGCAGTACCGCTTCGATTTCGGCCGCGGCGACTGGCGCGACTTCGGCAATGAACGCTCGTTCCGGCGGGACGGGCTGCAGCCGGCGGCCTACAGGCTGAAGCTCGAAACCACGGTCAACGAGACGCTGGACGAATTGAGCCCGCTTCACCTCTTCGCGCTCTCCCGGCTGGCGGAATACACGGCGCGGGAGACCTACGCCCCCCGCCTCGTCCGCAGCGAAACCGGCACGGAGGTGCCGAAGCCCGGCTTCGCCAACAACGTAGCCGAAAAGCTGGCCGCGGAATTGGCGGAAACGGCCCGGAACCGCGGCCTCGGGCTGGGCATGAACCGCGCCGATATCGAGCAGCTCGGCCGGCAGGTCGAACGCAGCCTCGCCGCCTGGGGCGAAAACTGGCTGGATCTCACCGCAGCGTTCGAGCCCTGGACCGAAATCGTCCCGGACTCCGCCGATGACGCCTACGAATGGGAGCGCAAGGCTCCGGAGCCCGGCGGTTCGGACCGCTGCAAGCGCCGCGTGCGGAAGGATTTCTTCGAAGCGGGCTGGCTTGAGGCCCTGTGCGCCAAGAAGGGCGACCGCCCCCCCCTTCCGGACAAGAAAAGTTCCCGGCCGCCGGCCCCCCAGGGTCCCCCGGCCGGCCTGAACGGCCCCTGGTGGTTCGGCATCGACGGGCAGAAGGTCGGCCCCTGCCAGGACAAGCGGGTCCTGGAACTGGTCGGGGACGGAACCGTCACCGCAGAGACCAAGGCCTGGAAGAAGGGGCTGGCGGCCTGGACGCTGGCCGGCGAGATTCCGGAGCTCACCGATCTCTTCGTCATGCCGCCGGATCTGGACGAAGAAGCGCCGCCCGAACTCGACTGACGCCAGACATGCGGGCGGCCGTCCCCTGACGGCCGCTCCGCAGCGAATCCGCGCACGCTTCCTGGAACATGGTAGGCTCAATGACCCATCCGTTCACAAAAGACGCCAGCAACTGCGGGGCCTGTTCCCGGACCCTGCACGGTCCCGTGCCCTTCTGCCCATATTGCGGCGAAGCGACGCCGTTCCCCGCCGCTCCCGGCCCAGCGGCCCCCCGGGTCCGCACACGCAAGGACACGCCGCCCACTCCCCCCGAAGCGCCTCCCGATCCGCAGTCGCCTCCGCCGGGACCGCACGCCCGAGACGCAGCCGAGGTCCCGCCCTTGCCGGAACCTGTCCCGCCGCCGCAGGACCGGAGCGCGCCATCCGTCCCGTCCGACGCCAGCGCAGAAGACGCCCAAGAGGTCTCCCCACGCAGCGACAAGGCGCAGGGCAAGACCGGCAGCCCTTCCGGCGCGGACGCCAAAGCCGCAGGCAAGGCCCGGGATGCAGCTCCGACGGTAGAGGCGGAAAGCAAGCCGCCCCAGAAGGCCGCGGGCAGGGGCGAGAGCGCCGCGCCGCGCCGCCAGCCGATGCCCCTCTGGATGAAGATCGTCGGCGGCGTGCTCGTGGCCCTCGCCATCTCCATGCTCTTCAAAGGGCAGTCGAACTCGGACACGGCCAAGCTGTTCCAGGCGGCCCAGGCCAGCTACGCCCAGAAGGACCTGACAGCGGCCCAGCACGATCTGGAGCTTTTGCTCGCCCGGCAGTCGAACCACGCGGACGCCCGCAGCCTGCTGCAGGATGTCCAGGGGAGACTGCAACGGGTTGATGCGCTGGTGAAGCAGAGTGAAGCGCAGCTGGCCAAAGGCGCTCTGTCCAAGGCCCAAGGAACGGCCCAGGCGGCGCTCGCGGAGGACCACGGCAGCAGAGAGGCCCAAGGTCTGCTCGCCAGAATCGAAGGGGCGATGCGCCAGCGCGCCGCCTGCGCCGATTTGAAGAATCAGTTCCAGAACGCCCTCGCCATGGAGGACGACGCCAATGCCCAGCAGATCATCGCCAAGGCCAGCGCCGCCGGCTGCCCGGAAGCCGAAAGCTTAAAAGTGCTCTTTGCGAATCGGCCGGATAAACCGGCTCCGACACCGCCGCGGCGACCGCCACCGCCCCCCTCGCCCAAGGAGGATTCTTCCCCGGCGCTCATGGAACTCGCCAAGGCCATGCAGCTGGTGAAGGAGGGCAACTGGAAAATGGGCCGCGAAAAAGCGCAGTCCGTCCGCGCCTTGGCCGGGAAGAACCCTGTGGTGAACGCCGCTGTAAACAAGGTGCTTCGCGCGGCGGAGAAGGAACGTCAGGAACAGGCCAACGCGACGATCATCAATTAGGCAAAACATCGGGGGGAAGCATCATGCAGAGAATCTACCGCATCGTGGCCATCATGCTGGTGGGGGCCATCACGGCGACAGGCTGCGTCACCACCAAGGGCGGCCAGACGGAAAGCTCCGGCAGCGACGGGAAATGCGTCGCCGCAGCAGCCGGCGGAGCCATCGCCGGAGCGATTCTCGGGGCGCTTTTGTCGCGGAACAAGGTCGCCGGCGGCGCAGCGGGAGGCGTCATCGGCGGCCTCATCGGCGGCGCGCTCTGCCTGGCCGTCACCTCCGAGGCGAATCAGACCAAGGCCGCGGAGGAAGTCGAGGCGGACTATCGGGCCGACAATAGCGGCAAGCTCCCGCCCCAACCCCTGGTGCAAAGCTACACCACGAGCATCAGCCCGACCAGCGGCACCGTGCCCCGCGGCGACAAGCTCACCATTCAGTCCCAGGCGCAGGTGGTGCGCGGCACCAACGTCGGCATCGAGAGCGTTCAGGAGCTCATCCAGCTGAAGCTCGGCGAGGACGTGCTGCAAAACATCACCAAGCCCATGCCCAACTCGGGTTCGGGCGCCTTCGCCACCACGCATACGATCCAGATCCCGCCACGCATGCAGGATGGAACCTATACCGTCGCCTCCAGCCTGCTCATCAACGGGCAGAACACCGGCGAACTGCGGACGAACAACTTCCGCGTCGTAACCATGCCGGACGGAATCCGCTATGCGTTCCTCGAAACCCAGCCGGCATTCTGATCCTGCAGGCCGCCCAGCGCCCCGGAACGAGAGCGGACAAGCGCGTCGCCGGGGCGCGGCCTGCACGCGCCGAATGGGCGCGCCGGCCGAGCCAACCCGTTTGCCGCACTGGCAGACCGACGAGCGGAGTCACCCATGAAACGGATCGTCATCCTCTGCGCCGCAGCGTTGCTCCTCATCGCCGCAGCCTCCGGAGGCTGGTTTTTCTTCGGCAAAACGCTCCGGCTCTCCGAAATCGCAGGCCGGCAGGAAAACCCGTATGCGGAAATCGCGCTGCGCCTGTTCGACTTCGACACCGGCCTGACCCGGTACGATCTCTACACGCTCCAGAAGAAGATCAAACCCTGGCAGCGCCGCTTCGCCTGGATCAACTCGCTGCCGAACCGCGCCCAGCAGGATCAGGAGATGAACCGGCTTCTCTTGGAAATCGCCCAGGACCCCGTCGCCGGGAAATTCCTGAACCGGCTTGCGCCATTGGGGCAGGAAGGCGCTTTCAATGTCTTCAGCGCCATCAAGTGACCCCTCGTGCGTCGCCGCCGCGTGACGCGAGGACGCTCCGGCAGGGCGGCACGCCCCCTCCCCGGCCCTTCCGCCCCGGAGTCTAGCGCCCCACCGGGCAGAAATAATACACGGTTTTCCCGGCCTGATCGATCTGGGAGCAGCCGGACGGGGCCTTGGGATGGCCCGAGACCCGCTCGCTCCGCGTGCCCTCAAGTGTGCTCAGGCACTGCCGCTTGAGCCCAAGGATGCCGTTATGGTCGTAGCCCACGGCCACGGCCACCGTGCGCTGGCACTCCCGGAAGGCTTCCAGGTTCTCCGGCGTCCTCGGGATGGTCACCCGGGTGTAGGTGTCCGCGCAGGCGCTCAGGAGCAAAGGGGCCAGGAACACGGCGAAGACAACGCGGGGCAAACGCATGACAGACCTCCGCCTCGGCTGGATGTGGTGGAATCCGATACGCTACGTACCCTCAGCGTTCCGGGGCGTCAACGCGGTCGGGCTTGGCGGACGCTGCGGCGCGCCGGGAGCCTCCGGCGGCACGGGGGGTACGGGGGGAGCCTCCGGCGGCACGGGGGCTGCGCGCCCCTCCCCGATCCCCGCCCTGCGCCCCCTTGCAGGGGGGAGCATAAGGTCCCGCGCCGGGCCGAACGTTTCGCTCCGAGCCGGACGTTTTGCCAAGGCCGCAACCTGTCAGGGAGCTGCAACAATGTTTGCCGAATTCTCAGTCGCAGCCGTTGACCAGGATAGCGAAGCCGTCCACGCGGTCGTCCTCGCCGAAGTAGATCTCCACCCAGCGCCAGACGTCGGTGCAGAGCGTGTTGCCGGCGAACTCGCCCGGCTTCCCCGGCCGCATGGATGAGTATTTGACTTGCCGGCGACCCACGGCCTTGTGCGGCGGCCCGAACATGGCCAACACCTCCGCGCGGGTCAGGCCCAGGCGCAGGCCCCCGGGCGTGCGCACCGCGGCGCTGACCATGGGCGTCTCTTTGCAGCGCCGCTCGGCATGGAGAATGGCCGCTCTGTCGGCATGTACATCGACGATGGCCAAGCCGTCGCCGTCCAGGGTGAACACCATGGCGGTCCTGTCGCCGGGACGGGAAGAGAGATAACAGTAGAGCTTGTCGTCGTTTTCGCCAAAGTCCGTGCGTGGGGACGGGCCGAAGAACGCCAGCACGTCCTTGGCCGACTTCAAGTCCAGCTCAAAACGCTTGTTCTGATTCGCTCCCAACCCCGCCAGCGCGTAATGCGCGTCGTCCAGCACGGCGGAATACGGCGGCTTCTCGTAGCGCGGTTCGACGTAGCTGTAGCCGCCTTCTCCCACCAGAATACGCGAGTTGCCTCGCCTCGCCTGGGCGTCTCCCGCCAGCAGGAAGGAGAGGCACAGGCTCAACGCAACGGCGAAGTTACCTCGTGACACGAAGCCAGCCTCCCTCATAGTCTTTAAGTTTTATCCTGATCGACTTGTTCAGGATAAGACAGCCGCGAGAAGCATCATTCTCTTTGTTATTGCCATGAATAAGAAACGTGCCCGGGTTTCGCCCCATGCCGTCCTTACCTATCCTCTTTTCGGTCGCCTCATCCGGTATCAGACGAAAGACCGGAGGGTGTAGTTTGGGATGATTCTCGTAGTATTTTGGATCCGTGATCTCCTCAATCCGCCAGTTGCCTTCCGGGATTGGTCCGAAGTCCTCGACATCCTGGCTTGCCGCCTTGTTCCTGTGCTGCCCCTTGCCGCTATAGGTATCCGCATCCGAGATGACGTCGCCTTCGGGGTTGCGCAAAGCGTGCCCCTCGATGCTGTAGGTCAGGTGCGGCTCTTTGGGGGCAGGCGGTGGCGGCGGATACTTCGACTTCTGCGGCGGGGTCGCCTTGCCGCGCACTTCGCTGCCGCCCGAGAGGCCTTCCGCGTCCGAGGCGCTCCGGACATGCGGGTCCACCGCCTGGCGCAACACATACTGGCCATTGCCCAGGCTGAACGGCTGCTCCTTCTCGTGTCCGCCGGGCTTCATGCCGATGCCCGGCCCCATGTTCATTCCGGCGGCGGCGTGCTTGCCGTCCTCGCTCACCCAGGTCCAAACCCGCTTGTCCGCACTGCGTGTTTCCATAACGCACCTCCTGAGGTCTTTCAACGGAGTATAGCATGGACTTTATGGATGGGCAGAAATCCGCGCGAAAGGACGGCAAAAGGACAAGGATTCCCTGTTGACAGCAGGCGTGCGGGAGCGCCGGGCGGCGGCGGTGCCGCCGGGGCGAACGCGCAGGGAGAATCGGGGCGGGACTGCGCGCCCCTCCCCGATCCCCGCCCCGCGCCCCCTTGCAGGGGGAGGCATGGGGTCCCGCGCCGGGCCGGGCGTTCCGGACTGGGCCGTGCGTTGCGCCGGGCCGCCGGTCGCGTCCGGCAAGGCCGGACGCGATAACGGGCGTGCAGAGGGCCGCAGGCCCTTTGCCGGCGGGGTCCAGGGGGCGAGGAGCCCCCTGGCCGCCGGAGGCCCGCTAAATCGGCGGGGCGATGGTGACGAGGACGCGCATGTCGGTCCGCGCGGCCACGCCGTGCGGGGTGGCGATGGGGCAGACCAGCGTGTCGCCGGCCCTGGCCGGGGCGCTGCTGTCCTTGGACAGGAACTCGCCCTCGCCGGAGAGGACGGCGAGCACGAGTTCGCCTTCGACGTCGTGGGCGTGCACGGGCAGCACCTGCCCGGCCTTGAAGTTGAAGTTGATGACCTTGACGAACTCGCTCTCGTGCACGAGCGTCATGGCCGGACCGGCGTCCCGGAACGGATTGTCGGCGATTCTGGCGATCTTCATGGCGTCCTCCTTGACGGCGTTAGCCGGGGAAGGGCCGCAGACCGGGCGCGCCTTCGATGATGCGCCCGTCGCGGCCGACGACGATGGTCTCCACGGGGATCCGCACGCCGGCGGCCTGGGCGGCGCGCTGGGCGATGACGGTCATGCCGGAGCAGCAGGGCACCTCCATCTGCACCACGGCGACGTCCCGGATCGCGTTGGCGCGGAGGATCTCGGCCAGCTTGGCGATGTAGGCCTGGGCGTCGTCGAACTTGGGGCAGCCCAGGAGCAGCACCCGGCCGGGCAGGAAGCGCGCGTTGAAATCCGGCAGCGAGGGCGGCACGCAGTCCGCGGCCAGGAGCAGGCGCGCGTCCTTGAGGAACGGCGCCGTGGGCGGCACCAGGCGCAGCTGGATGGGCCAGTGGGAGAGCTGCGAGACGCCCGTGGCCTGCGCGGCGGGGATGTTGGCCTGCCGGCAGGACGCGGGGGCGAGGGACATGACCTGGCCGCCCGGGCAGCCGCGATGCGGGGCTGCGCCGCCGGCGTTTGCGCCGAGCCGCAGGCTGGCCGGATCGGGCAGGTGATCGGGCGCGGCGCGGCCCTGTGCGGCGAGGTGCGAGGTCACGGCGGCGGGGTCGAAGTCCTCGGCCTCCACCTCCACGACCTTGAGCGCGCCGGTGGGACACTCGCCCAGGCACGCGCCCAGGCCGTCGCAAAACACCTCGTTCACCAGCCGGGCCTTGCCGTCGATGATCGCCAGCGCGCCCTCCGCGCAGCCGGTGACGCAGTTGCCGCAGCCGTTGCAGAGGTCCTCGTTCACGGTGATGAGTTTGCGCATGGCTTTCATGGTCGTTTCCTTATCCCTTTGCGGGAGGGGCGCGGGGCGTTCGTCATTCCCCGCGCCCGTGGAGCATGGTCCGGAGTGGTCGCTCATTAATTAGGAACTATTCTCGCTTCGGCAAGATCAGCCGAGAATGGCCTTCAAGTCCTCGTCCGGGGTGCTGATGGGCTTGATGTCGAAGGTCTTGACCAGGAAGTCCAGCACGGCGGGCGAGAGGAACGCCGGCAGGCTGGGCCCCAGGCGGATGTTCTTGATGCCCAGCGAGAGCAGCGTGAGCAGGATGGCCACGGCCTTCTGCTCGTACCAGGAGAGGATCAGCGAGAGCGGCAGCTCGTTGACCGAGCAGTTGAAGGCTCCGGCCAGGGCCACAGCGATCTGGATGGCCGAGTAGGCGTCGTTGCACTGGCCCACGTCCAAAAGGCGCGGGATGCCGCCGATGTCGCCGAGCTGCTTGTCGAAGAAGCGGAACTTACCGCAGGCCAGCGTGAGCACCACGGTGTCGGCCGGGGCCTTTTCCACGAACTCGGTGTAGTAGTTGCGGCCGGGCTTGGCCCCGTCGCAGCCGCCCACCAGGAAGAAGTGGCGGATCTTGCCGGCCTTGACGGCGTCGATGACCGCCGGGGCCACGCCGAGCACGGCGTTGCGGGCGAAGCCCACCATCACCGCGCCGCGGTCCTCGTCCTCTGCGAAGCCGGGCAGGGACAGCGCGCGCGCGATGACGGCCGAGAAGTCCTTGCCGACGTGGACCGCGCCGGGCCAGCCCACCAGGCCGGTGGTGAAGATGTTCGCCAGATAGGTCGTGGGCTTCTGGATGCAGTTGGTGGTCATGAGGATCGCGCCGGGGAAGGCCGCGAACTCACGCTGCTGGTTCTGCCAGGCCGTGCCGTAGTGGCCGTAGAAGTGCTTGTAGGCCTTGAGCTTCGGGTAGCCGTGGGTGGGCAGCATCTCGCCGTGGGTGTAGATGTCGATGCCGCGGCCCTCGGTCTGCTTGAGCAGCTCCTCCAAATCCTTCAGGTCGTGGCCGGAGACGAGGATGCACTTGCCCTTGCGGTGGCCGATGGGCACGCTGGTGGGCACCGGATGGCCGTAGACGCCGGTGTTGGCGGCGTCGAGCAGCTCCATGGCCCGCAGGTTGGCCTTGCCGCAGCGCATGGCCAGGTCGATCCAGGCCGCGAGGTCGAGGTCCTGGCGCAGGGCGCTGGCCAGCCCCTCGTAGATGAAGGCGGCCACGGCGTGGTCCTGCTGGCCCAGGATGGCCGCGTGGTCGGCGTAGGCGGCCACGCCCTTGATGCCGTAGATCACGGTCTGCTTCAGGGACTGGATGTCCGGGTTGGCGTCGGCCAGGGCCGGGATGCCGTGGGCCTCGCCCTGCTTGACCAGGCCGGCCAGGTCCGCCGCCGGGGCGAAGGACAGGCTCTCGCAGGCCGGCAGCGCGGCCCCCGCGGACGCGGCCCGGTCTTTCATGCGCTCGCGCAGCGCCACGGCCCGCTCGATCAGCGCCGGGAAGCGGACGGCGTCGAAGTTCACGTTGGTCAGGGTGCTGAACACGGCCTCATAGATGAAGCGGTCGGTCTCGGCGTCGGCCACGCCCTTGTCCGCAGCGGCGTGGGCCGCGACGGACAGGCCCTGGCAGGCGAAAATCAGCAGATCCTGCAGGGCGGCGACGTCGGGTTGCTTGCCGCACACGCCGATCTGGGTGCATCCGGAGCCTTTGGCGGTCTGTTCGCACTGGTAGCAAAACATTGTTGCTGCCTCCTGAGTTGAAGTGGTTTGCGTCATGTCCCCGCATCGGGGGGAGGCGGTGGCCCGCGCTCGCAGGGTCAGGATTAGAATACCCTTTGCATGCTTTCTTTGACTTGTGTCAACGGGGGCGTGTTTTTTACGCAAAAAAACGCCCGCCCCCGCAAAGGGGACGGGCGCGCAACGCCAACGCGCATCCGGACGTTCAGGACGGCGGCAGCACGCCGAGCGCGCGGAGCATGGCCTTGGCGAGCGTCAGGCGCGCCGCGGTCTGCGCCGGGGTCAACGGGACGCCGGGCGCATGCGGCGAGACATTGAGCGCGAAGGGCCGCACCGCCCCGGCGCGCTCCACCCAACCCACGAACCAGCCCACGGCCGGGTCGGCGGCGGAAAGGGACGGGGCCGTCCCGGTCTTGCCGTAGAGCCGCCACTCGCCATCCACCCACTCGCCCTTTTCCAGCAGCATGACCTGCCGGAGCATGTCCAGGCTGCGCGGCCTGAACCCGGCCTCGCCGCGGGCCAGGCGGCCCAGGGAGCGCACCTGCTGGTCCGCGCTGATGACCAGCGGGCCGTCGATCCAGAACTTCTCCGAACCGGAGGCGTCGGCCGTGCCGTAGTCGAGGCGGCGCATGGACTCGGCCAGGCTGCGGCGGCCGTTCCTGCGGCCCAGCTCGATGAAATACCACACGGCGGAGAGGCGGAAGGCCTCCTTCAGGGTGAGATCGCGGTTCCACTCCGGCAGTTCGCGTTCCACGCCGTCCCAGGCGATGACCTGCGAGGGCGTCAGGGCCACCTCATACTCGAACGCGGTGAGGGCGTTGACGATCTTGAAGGTGGAGGCCGGACGGAAGGGCTGGGCGCAGCGGGCGGGATTCACGCGCACCAGACCCTGCGCGGTCTCGGCCGCGAAGCAGCCCTCCAAGCCCTGCGCGGCGAAGAGCCGGGCCAGCTCCGGGCGGGTGGAGTCGGCGGCGTGGACAGGAGAGGTGGAGAGAAAGAGCGCGAGGAGAAGCAGGACGGGAAATAAGACCGCCCAGGCGGGAAGCGGACGCCAAGCAAAAGTCGATCGCCACATCAGAACACTTCCCTGTACAAGGTGAAGCCGCTGACCTTGCCGGCCTTGTTGAACCAGACCTCGATGGTCTTACGCATCGTGCGCTCGCCGGACCAATGCCACTCGTGCAAACGTTCGATCGGCGAAACGGACAATGTGCGCCTCCCGGCATAAAGGTACTTGCCATTGGTCACGGCATGCGGCGGGCCGAGCAGGGCGTGGACTTCTTCACGGGACAGGCCCAGCCTGAGCCCGCCCTCGCTGGCGAGAGCCGCACTCACCCACGGCGAAGGCGCGCACAGGGCGAGCTGGATGATCCGCCTCCGAACGGCATGCACCTGGATCTCCTGGACATATTCCGGGTCCCAGAAATATTGATCCGCCGCCTTTGTCCGCCGCGTCTCCAGGAACAGAACGCCCGTGGCATCCGCCGGACGCGCCGACACGTAGCAATACATGTCCCGGGCAGGGCTGCCCATGCTGATGCGCCGGGTCGGGCCGAAGGTCGCCAGCACCTGCGTGGCTTTGGCGTTGACCATGTCGAAACGCACGCCGGGCCCGACCAGCGTCTCGTGCCCGCCGTCGAAGAGTCTGCCAATGAGCCGCTCATCCGTGTTCCCGTCGGCCTGCCAGGACTCCTCGGCTTCTCCCACGAGCACCGAGGGGCCGCAAGCGCTGGCGAGAAAACCCAACGCGGCCGAGACGGGCCACACCGACAAGGCCAGGGCGACGATCAGGGCGGCCGGCGGCCAACTGTGCGACAACATGGGCATCGCCGGCCTCACTCCAGCTGGTTCCAGCTTATCCGCAGCAGGCGGACCACGCCGCGCGCGTCGTAGCGGAACAGCATCTTCCGCCAGTCGGTGCCCCCGTCATCCCGCCCCGGCCTTGGCGGCAGGTCGCGTTCGGCCGTGTACAGGTCCGTATCCGGCCCGGACCACTGCGGGCGGCCGAGGATGGCGCGCACCTGGGCGCGGCGCAGGCCCAGCCGCAGGCCGCCCGCGGTGCGCACACCCTTGTGCACCGTCCCCGTGGGCAGGCAGGCCGGTGTCTGCAAAAGCCGCCGCTTGTCCGACAGCAGCGTGACCTCGAAGACGATCTCCGGATACTCCAAAAGATAAAGGACAGTTGCATCTCCCGGCCGCGTGGCGACATAGCATTGCAGCTGTTCGCGGTTCTCCCCCCAGCGCACGACCTGCGCCGGGCCAAGCAGACGGTCAACCTCGGTCCGCTCAATGTCCTCCAACCGGAGCGCCGTCTTCCCGTCGCCCAAACCGATCAATTTGCGTTGCGCGGGCGCCAGCACCGACCGCACGGCCGCAGCGCTCCTCTCCGCCGGCACGCTGGGAAGCATCGGCTCATCGATGACGATGCACGCGGCATCGTCGTCATCCACGCAGGAAGCGACCCCCTGCGCGCCCCACGGCAGCAGAAGCAGCCCAAGGATGACCAGCCGGACGCCGAAGGAGACAGCGCGCTTCAACATGTCTGAGATATAAGGCAAGCCACTCCGGCCTGCAAACCATAAACAAAGGGCCCCGCCTCCCCCCATCGGGAGCGCGGGGCCCTTTCGGTCCGGCGGAAGCCGGGGAGCGCGCCTATTCCTCGCTCTCTTCGTCCGCGTCGTCGTCGTCATCCCGGGCGCGCGTCTCGTCGTCGTCCAGGATGTCGTCGATCTCGCCGGCAAGGTCCTCCAGGCGCGTTCCATAGGTGTCGAAATCGTCCGAGCCCTCGGTCTCCAGGTCCTCGAACACCTCGCGCAGGTAGCTGCACGCCTTCTCAAGCTTCTTGCGGTAGCTGCTCTTCATACACTCACCTCCGCTCTATTCCGGCATGTAGGCCGCGGCGGCCGCGGCGGTCAAGGGTTGCGCCGGGCGGGGCGTGCGCGGGCCCGGCATGAAAAAAAGGCCCCGCTCCATTCCCGGAGCGGGGCCCATTGCCTCTTCGTCTTGCGCCTATTCCTCTTCGGCCTCCTGGGCGAACCAGCTCTCCGAAAGGATGGGCCCGTAGTAGATGGCCTCGTCCTCCAGGTCCTCCTCGATGCGCAGGAGCTGGTTGTACTTGGCCAGGCGGTCGCTGCGGCACAGCGACCCGGTCTTGATCTGCCCGGCGTTCACGGCCACGGCCAGATCGGAGATGAAGGCATCCTCGGTTTCGCCGGAGCGGTGGCTGACCACCGTGGTGTAGGCGGCCTGCTTGGCCATCTCGATGGTGTCCAGCGTCTCGGTGACGGTGCCGATCTGGTTCAGCTTGATCAGGATGGAGTTGGCCACGCCGCGCTCGATGCCCTCGGCCAGGATGTCCGGGTTGGTGACGAAGATGTCGTCGCCCACGAGCTGGATGTCGTTGCCCATGCGGTCGGTGAGGCCGGTCCAGCCCTCCCAGTCGCCCTCGGCCATGCCGTCCTCGATGGAGACGATGGGGAAGCGCGACACGAGGTCGGCGTAGTAGTCGATGATCTCGGCGCTGGTGAAGACCTTGTTCTCGCCCTTGAGGTTGTACTTGCCCTTGTCGAAGAACTCGCTGGCGGCGCAGTCCATGCCCAGGGCGATCTCGTAGCCGGGGTTGTAGCCCGCGGCCTCGATGGCGCGGATGATGTACTCCAGGGCCTCGGCGTGGGACTTGAGGTTCGGGGCGAAGCCGCCCTCGTCGCCCACGCTGGTCACGTGGCCGTCCTTGGCGAGGATGCTCTTCAACTGGTGGAAGGTCTCCGCGCCCATGCGCAGGGCGTCGGCGAAGGTCTCCGCGCCCAGGGGCAGAATCATGAACTCCTGGATGTCCAGGTTGTTGGGCGCGTGCGCGCCGCCGTTGATGATGTTCATCAGCGGCACGGGCAGGAGTTTGGCGTTGACCCCGCCGAGGTACTGGTACAGCGGCACGCCCAGGAAGTTGGCCGCGGCGCGCGCGTTGGCCATGGACACGCCGAGGATGGCGTTGGCGCCCAGGCGGCTCTTGTTCTCCGTGCCGTCCAGATCGATGAGCGAATTGTCCAGGGCGACTTGGCGCAGGCCGTCCATGCCCACGATGGCGTTGGCGATCTCCTCGCGGATGTTGTTCACCGCGGTGGTGACGCCCTTGCCGCCGAAACGTTTCTTGTCGCCGTCGCGCAGTTCGAGCGCCTCGCGGCTGCCGGTGCTGGCACCGGAAGGCACGGCGGCGCGGCCGGAGGCGCCGGACTCGTACGTGACCTCGACCTCGACGGTGGGATTGCCGCGGGAGTCCAGAATCTCGCGCGCCCAGACAGCGATGATGGTGCTCATATGTGCTCCTTGGGTTATGGCCGTGGCGGTTTCCGCTTGGGGTGGATGCGGCGCAGCAGCGCCCATTCACGCCTCGTACAATACATTCGTGACGGATTCAAATCCAATTCTGCGACGATTTCCCCGACAGCGCAATGTTAATGCGCGCCCTCCCAGGCCCGCATGAGACCCTCCATGAGCAGGTCCTCGCGCACCTCGTGGATCGCCGGGCAGACCGCGGCGATGCGGTTGGCGAAGCCGCCGGTGGCGATGACCCGCGTCTCGGCCGGGTCCGCGTCCACGCTCCTGGCGATGCGCGCGGCCAAGCCCTCGACCATGGCCGCGAAGCCGTGGATCAGGCCCTGGTTCAGACTCTCCGAGGTGCTCTTGCCCACGTGGAGCGGGCCGCTGATCTCCAGGGTGCTCTGCGGCAGCTGGGCCGTGCCGTTGGCCAGGGCCCGGGCCGAGGACAGCACGCCCGGGCAGATCAGCCCGCCGATGTAGGCGTCGCCCTGCACGCAGTCCAGGGTCGTGGCCGTGCCGAAGTCCGCCACCACGAGGGTCCTGGCCCGCTCGCGGCAGCGCGCGGCGTAGGCCGTCACCAGCCGGTCCGCGCCGACCTCCTGGGGCCGGGCGTAGCGGTTCTCGATGGGCAGGGCGATGTCCTCCGGGACGAAGCGCACGCGGCGGCCGAAGAAGCGCTCGGCCGCGCGGCGGATGATCGGATTCATGGGCGGCACCACCGAGGAGGCCACCACGTCGAGGATCTGGCCGGGGGTCAGGTCCTCCACGCGGCAGACGTCCAGCAGCTTGAGGCCCCAGGCGTCGGCGGTGTCCAGGCTTCCGGCGGAGGAGGTGGGCAGGGCGAAGGTGGCGTGCACCCCCTGGCCCGGCCGCGCGAGGCCGATCTTGACGTTGGTGTTGCCCACATCCAGCAGCAGAATGGTATCCATGGCGCTTCCTGTCGGTTTTGCTTGACGTTCATGGGCCGCCCGGCACGCTTTTTCCGAAAAATATGCCGCAGCATGCGTTGCCAGCGCGCCTTGGGGGGTGTATTGCCGCAACATAGACATCCGTCAAGGAGAATGCGCATGGATCCGGCTCGGCTCATTCCGGCGGCCGAAGCCATCCCCTCCCCCTGGGGCTGGTTCGAGGCCCTGCTCTGGCTCACCTTCGCCCTGCACCTCCTGTTCATGAACCTCGCCGTGGGCTCGGCTGTGGTGGCCCTGGCCGGCCGCCTGGGCCACCGCCAGGAGGAACTCGCCCGCGAACTGGGGCACCGGCTGCCCACCTTCCTGGCCCTCACGGTGAACTTCGGCGTGGCCCCGCTGCTCTTCGTGCAGGTGGTCTACGGCCAGTTCCTGTACACCAGCTCCGTGCTCATGGCCGGCTGGTGGCTCGCGGTCATCGGTCTGGTGATCCTGGGCTATTACGCATCCTACGTGCACGACGCGAAGTTCGCGTCCGCGCCGGGGCTTTCGCGCCTGGCCCTGGCCCTGGCCCTGGGCCTGCTCGCGGCCGTCGGCTTCCTCTTCGCCAACAACATGACGCTGATGCTCCGGCCGGAGGCCTGGACGGCCTATTTCCACAGTCCGGGCGGCGGCCTGCTGAACCTCTCCGACCCGACC
>Ga0268357_100475_pt1 | contig 50843 bp, 59 predicted proteins | sample BioMet10_FD_192466 | JGI IMG/M metagenome (GOLD analysis project Ga0268357, IMG submission 192466) | Sewage microbial communities from Oakland, California, United States - Biofuel 10 (Illumina Assembly) | ecosystem: Engineered > Wastewater > Sewage > Unclassified | place: USA: California... | reverse complement strand
ACAGCCTGGAAGTTATGTGCAAAAATACAAATAATCTATTCAAAGTATAATTTATGCATTCTCATCCTAAAATCTTAGATATTAATATTAATCCAGAAATAGAATACACAAAATATTTTACACTACCTTAGTGCCTTATCTTAATTGTGTTCTACATGTTCAAGTCCTGAATTAAAAATTTCACTTATATGATCGTCATCCAATGAATAATAAACAACCTTTCCTTCTTTTCTATACTTTACAAGCCTGAAGGAGCGTAGAATCCTTAATTGATGAGATATTGAAGATTGAGTCATTTGAAGAATCTCTGCTATATCACAAACACAAAGCTCTTTTTTAAATAGCGCATAAATAACTTTTATTCTTGTTAAATCCCCTAATACCTTAAACAATTCAGAAAGCTTTATAAACGTGTCCTCACCCAGCATATTTTCCTTAACACAATTAATACAATCCTCATGAATCTCGCAGCAACTGCAAAATTCTATATCTTTATTATCCATTTTTCACCTCTATAACCTTATAATCCTTTGATTGCTGGATCCAGTATATTTAAGTGATCCTCTCTTAAGTTTTTCATCATACCTGCCATCAACCAAAACATCTATCTTATTTAATAATCTAAGCTTGTTATTATCATTACTGTTCAATATCTCATCATAAGTATAACCTGAATAGCACCAAATATTCAATCCCATATCTTTTATTCCTTCAGCAAGTATACAGAGTGCATCTGCCTGCTCAAAGGGATCTCCTCCCGAAAAGGTTACCCCTTTAATTAATGGAATATTTTTTTTTATCCTGTTTAATACTTCCCCAAGACTTACGTTATCACCGTAGTTAAAATCCTGCATACAGGAGTTATGACAGCCTTGGCAGTTATGTCTGCAGCCTGACACAAATAGAACTGACCTTAAACCCTCACCATTTACCAGTGAATTATCTAAAAAGCCTGCAACCTGAAGTGCTTTTTTCAAGTATTCCATAAATCCACCACCTCTTAAACATAGTAATTATTATTATGGTTTGAATCATGAGATACTCTGTCTTTTCTCTCTGATACCTTTCCCGCTCCAAACCTTTCATCTAAGCTAAGGTATCCGGTTACCCTTGAAATCCCCTGAATATCATAGCCTCCGCAATTGGGACATGTACTCTCTTCTCCATGTATATATGTTCCGCAGTCTCTACAGTACTTAATATGAAAATTGATTCCTAAGTAGCTTATATTCGTCTGCTCATATGCATATCTTATTATATCCATTACCACATCATAAGTAGGATAGTCATCAAGCTCTATATAGCTGATATGACCTGCATTACATAGTTTATGATAAGGGGCTTCAATATCTATCTTATCTTTAATAGATATTTTGAATTCTACAGGCACATGGTAACTGTTTGTATAATAGTCTTTATCAGTAACTCCTTTAATGCTCCCAAATATCTTTCTGTCCTGAAGCACAAATCTACCGCTTAAACCCTCGGCAGGAGTTGCATATGTACTCCAGTTTAAACCCGTCTCTTTTGTTAACTTATCAGTGTAGCTCCTGATACGGCTGACTATCATAACCCCTATTTCTCTTGACCTTTCATCCTGACCATGATGGAATCCTCTTAATGCTACAAGAGTTTCAGCAAGACCTATAAATCCAATTGACCAAGTACCTTGCTTTAATATAGGTTCAATGGAATCCTCTGGAGACAAATTTTCCGAACCCTTCATAAGGCCTTGTCCAGCAACAAAAGGTAAATCCTTTACTCTTAATTTCTTAAGTACATCATATCTGTTTAAAAGGGCATCCTTAGCCAATTCTAATCTTGAGTCTAGAATCTTATAAAATTTATCTAAATCGCCCTTTGACACAATACCTATTCTAGGTAGATTAATTGTAGTAGGGGCAATATTCCCTCTTCCCTTTGTTCCTGGCTCACCATTCACATTTGAACACACATATGTTCTACAACCCATGGTAGCAGGTATTACACCTTTATCATAATATTCCTTATTAAAATCTGCATCTATATTCATAAATGTTGGATTCATTCTTTTACTTGCAACCTCGCAGGCTAATTTAAACAGATAGTAATACGGATCATTTTCATTCCTGTTTACACCCTCCTTTACTCTAAATATTATATTGGGAAATATAGGTTGTTCTCCTTTTCCTAACCCTTTTTTGTATTCGATTAGAAAACATTCACATATAAGTGCAGCGTCCTTACTGCTTGGAATTCCTATATTTATTGAGCTAAACGGAACTTGGCTTCCTGCTCTGGAATGCATTGTATTTAAATTATAAACGATTCCTTGCATAGCTTGGCTTATACATTTCATAAGCTTTGCCTCTACCAATTCTTCTATTTTATTTTCTTCAACGCCCAACTCCATAAGCTCTGTCCTTATTTCAAATCTTGTGGGTTCAACAAATGCCGCCATGTCATTGTCAAAGTCCGGATGGGACTGACCGCCAAACATATCATTTTGTGTTGACTGCAGCAATATACAGGAAAGTTCGCAGGCAGATTCTATCCTTTTTGGTGGTCTTATGTAACCATAACCAGTATTAAATCCCCTTTGAAGAATCTCCTTAGTTGGTATATGCAAACAGTTTGTTGTTAGATTGTAGCTGTCTAAATCATGATAATATATATCCCCGTTTTCATGTGCCTTAGAAAGATATTTTGGCATCACCGAAAGGTTATACCATTTATTTGACTCACTGGCTATTCTAAGTAGCTTTGAACTGAAATTATTTCCTACATTTGCATTATCCCTATCAGTCTCAACTCCTATTTTTTCTATAGCAGTCATTAGATCTGACTTTATCTCTCTTAATTTCGTCCTTTCCCTTCTATAGTTAGAATAAGTTATTCCCAGTTCCTTATAGCCACCATTAATTAATATGCTTTCCACAATATTTTGGATATCTTCCACCAATATTTCGCTTTTTTCAAGGTCTTCTATTTTTTTCATTACCTTTTGAGTTAGTTCTATAAACTCACTTTCTTTAAGTTCATTGCCAAGCTCTCCGCAAGCACCTTTTATTGCATTTGTTATTTTAATAGAATTAAATTCTACCTTCCTGCCGTCTCTTTTTACTACATGTAGCACTTTTACTACCTCCAAACCACTATATCTTGTATAAGTCTATTTGCTATTATACTATGATAATTTTTTTTAATCAATTGTGCCAGTAACATTTTATCAATGTTAAATGAGATTACTGTGCACTTATCTGCCATTTCTTTAGATTATTTATCACATCCTTTTCAATTATAATTGATATTTATGAATATATTACATTATTTAGGAAATACTATATTAGAGGTGATGAATTTTGTTAGGGAAAGTAATTGACATGAATGTGACTGACGCATTTATAAATTTTGAAGATGGAACCACTATGGATATAGGAGTTCCACGTCTTCCTCAAGGAACAAAAGTTGGAGATAAAGTAAATATTGAGCCTAGACCCACAAGACTTACTAATGACAAACTGGTGGATTTTTTTTAAATCTACAAATACAAAAAGCTGTGGAGCAAATCCATAGCTTTTTCATTTTATTAATGTATGTTTTTGTGTTAATTATTATGAGACAGAAATAACAGACACAGGACAGTTTTCTTCAGCTTCCTTTGCAGATCCCAAAACTTCATCAGGAACCTCTTCTTCAATTACACCTGCTTTGCCATCATCCTCCATTTGAAATACCTCAGGGCATATTGTAGGACACATACCACACCCTATGCAACCTTCTTTTTCTAACATTGCTTTCATATTCATACCTCCTAATATAATATTTATATTATTTTGACCTTATTATTTAATTTTAGTCATTTATTAAAAGTCGGTAGGCTTGTCATTAGTAATTTCTATATTCCATCCTCCAGTTACATATTTATCGAGTATATAATATTTATCTTCTGTCTGCTTATCTTTGTCCCAAAAAGTTACTATTCCCTTATATAAGGTTGATTTATACCCTTGAGTTTTTATTGTAACTAAGATTTCATATTTATCTTTATCATCACTTACAAGATCTATATTTTTATAGTCACTAATTAAAGTATCTTTGAAATCCACAAGATCCGTGGATAATAAAAATTTAGCAATATCCACATCGTCCTTTAAATTTATCCCTATAGTTTTCGTCTTATCTTTATTTTGAAAATATTGATTTACTGTTCGTATCATGGAATTATAATAAACATCCTGAAAATTCTTAGGTTTTCTTATATCCCAGAAATTATTTATTATGTCATTGTCTATTCTTTTAGAAACTATATATATTTTATCATCTGAATAGAGATTCCCCGAATCACTTTTATCAATTCCTGCCACATATTTAAATTTGTGAACAGTACCCTGCCCTTCGTCCATTTCAAAAACATAATCTGCATCCAGTGTGGATTTTTGCTTAACTTGTTTTGCGGATGATAAAATATCATATAATTCGCTGATAGCACTTTGATCTGTTACTACAAATCTAAATCCTGGATCCCTTGTGCTTTGAATTACAATTTTTTTAATTTTATTTTGCTTGATATATTCAAAATCATTATTTTTAAAACCTAACTTAACTCTTAAGCTGTCAATACTTGAGCATCCTGAAAAAATTGTACAAATAAAAATAATGGTTACTATGTAAATTATTAATTTCTTATTAAAACTATCTTTATTAAAACTCAAAGGAATATACCTCCAATTATAAATTATAAAGTTTTTTATAAGCATTATTATAGCATATTAATGCAAACTAAATACAAGTAAAATAAAAAAATGACCCTGGACTCCTCCAAGGTCTAAATAATAAAATTGTTATTCCAATATGTCAGCTGTTTTTACAATTGTACTAAAAATTTCAGGCATATTTTCTTTGAAGTTTTCTTCTCTTATAAAAAATGAAAATCTAATAGACTTACCTTTTCCATCAATGAAATATTCATAGCATCTATAAATTATACCTTTTTTAACTTCCATTTTATAATTGACCAAATACCCTTTGAAATTATTTACTTTTATGGGTGAAATATTGTAATCATAAATTTTATTTTGTTTCTCCGAAATTTTTTTACTTTCATCTAAAAATAACTTTAAATCTTTAGACATCCTTAAAACTTGTACAAAACCATGTATGTTTGAATTTTCTGTTTCAAAATCATTATGGTATAGTATCTCACCACCACTGAAATTTTGTTTCTGAGTTTTCCACTCAGAAGGTAATTTATATTGAAAACCTTCTTCCACGGCAGTATATTGTTTTAAGTATTTAATATCATTTTGAATTAGTAATGTAAGTTTCAGTCTATCATCAAAGTTTTTTTCAAACACAAATAATATAACCATTAGCCCTAGAATGATAAGTGTAACCCCTAGCCGTTTTTTATTTATAAATATTATCTTCATAATAATATAATCTCCATACTTCATTAAAAATGCTATTACAGTAACATTATATGAAGCAAATACAAAAGGTATGCATTGCTGCATACCTATTTAGCTGGTACTACAATTGTTGATGTTTTATAGTCATAAAACATCAACCAGTAACCATCAAAATCATCTTTATTAGACACCCAGGTTACGAATCCAGACTTTCCATTGTAAGGTTGATCCCATCTCTCTTTTTTGCCAGGTATTCCATAAATAAGATACTTTAATTCTCTATTTTTATCATATTTACCACCCAATAAAAAATGACGTTTTTCTTTTACATACGGATATAAACTCATAATTGGATAGTATATTTCCGAAGGTTCACTCAACTCCTCCACTGGAATTTTGTACCATACACATCGTTTTATTTCATCCCCTATATTTTCATACCTTTCAAATCTTCTTGCAAACAAACTTAATATATCATCAGATAATGAAGTATCTTCCCTTTTTTCAGTAGTCTCTCTAACTTCTTTAACCTCTTTAGCCTCTTTAGCTTCTTTAGCCTCTTTAACTTCTTTAGCCTCTTTAACTTCTCTGACCTCTTTAACTTCTGCTACTTCTATTTTTTCTTCATAATCGTCAAATATACTTCTCTCAACTTTTTCTTCAATTATTATTTCTTTACGAACATTATCTGTAATATCATATGCCTTCCATTCAGGTATTTCTGTGGTGGAAAATCCACTCATTACTGGAATTATGTTACCATCTACAAATTTTACTATAGCCGCTCCTGATATTTTATCTACGGATATTGATGTTCCTGCAACATCCTCTAAAGGATATTCAAATGAAATATCTGTCCTCCCGTGCTCATCTATGTTCATTTCACCTATTTTTATTATCTTTTTTACATCTTTCTTATTACATATCAAAACCATATAATAAGGCGAATTGCCAACTTTTAAGTTTTGAACATAATAAGATATTTTACATTTCTCGTTTTTTAATTCAAGTTTGACATACCCAGAAGGAAGCTTGTCATTTGATAAAGAATAACCTTTTTCATCTTCCTGCAGTATAATAAAGTATCTGCTATAACCCTTTTTTTGAGCCAAATCCTTATACCTCCGTTTTTTTTATTCATTATAATATATGAGGTATATTACAAAAAGTGAACCTAAAGAAGAAAGTTTATACAATCTGATAATTTACCGAATTCTTCTATCGAAAGAGTTTCTCCCCTTCTCTTTGGATCAATTCCAGAACTTGAAAAAGCCTTTTGCAAGCTTTCTTTATCCAAACCTATATTTTTCAGGGAATTTAGCAGGGTTTTTCTTCTCATATTAAAAGATTCTCTTACAATCCTAAAAAACAAATCTTTATCCTTTACTGATACTTTAGGATTTTCAAATTTATTCAGTCTTATTACCATAGACTCTACCTTGGGCTGTGGAATAAATGCGCTAGCACTTACTTTCCTTATTATATCCACAGAACAATAATATTGGACAAGCAGCGTCAATGCCCCATATTCTTTTGTATTAGGTTTTGCCGCTATCCTTTCACCAACCTCTTTTTGAATCATAATTACTATTGAACTTATATTATTATTTCCATTTAATAATTTTGAAATAATTGGTGTTGTCACATAATATGGTAGATTGGCCACTACCTTAACATTTTCCTCTTCCCCTATAATTTCATTGAAGTCTACTTTTAGAGCATCCTTATGTACTATATCAAAATTGTTGTAATCCTTAAGTTCTTCTTTTAGTATTGGAATCAATTCAGAGTCTAGTTCTATTGCACAAACTTTTTTTGATTTTTTTAAAAGTAATTTTGTAAGTGTTCCAACTCCAGGTCCAATTTCTATAACAAAATCATTAGATGTAATTTTAGATGATTCTATAATATCTTCAAGCACTGTATCATCAATTAAAAAATTTTGTCCCAGACTTTTTGAAAATTTAAATCTATATTTACTCACAATGTTCTTGGTTAAAATTTCGTTCATATCATTACTCCTTATCTATTTTTTTTAGTGCATCTATAAATTCTTCTCTTGTAACACCATAATTGTTTAATCTGGTAATAAACTGCGATGTATTACAATATCCTATTCCTAATATATTTCCTAATCTGTCTCTTCTTTCTTTGGAGTTTTGATTTCCGGTAAGCTTATTAATAACCATATCATTAGTATGAAATTCTTCTCTTCTTTCTTTTATTTCACACTTAGTAGACTTTAATGCCTTAATTATAGTTTCTGGAGAAGCATTCTCAACTCCTATATCTCCATCCCTTAAGCCTTCCTTTTGTGATATATATGCATGTTTTATTCCAAATACCCTTTTTGAAATTATTTTTCTAATTTTTTCTCCGGCAAAATCAGGATCAGTCAAAACAATTACACCCTGTCTTTTTTGTGCTTCTTTAATTCTGTCAATCACTTTTTTATTTATTCCAAAGCCACCTACTGCAATAACCTCTGCATCCACCGCTCGTTTTACCGCAGTAATATCATCTCTTCCTTCAACCACAATAACTTCTTTAATCATAATATTATCCTCCATATTAATTAAATAAATGCAGAAAAAATAGGAGCAAGTGCTCCTATTTAATTAACTACGTAGACATTTACCCATTTAACTCCCCAGTTTCTGCATTCACTGGATGAATTAAAAAACAAATCAATAATATTGCCTTTTATTGCGCCGCCTGTATCCTCGGCTATCGCATAACCGTAACCTTCTACGTATATTTTTGATCCCAGTGGAATAACTCTTGGATCAACCGCTACAGAACTATATCCGCTGCTACTTCTCTTTGCAGTAGTACCAGAAGCTGTTCTTCCATTACCAGTTCCATCACCTGCTGAATATGCAGTAGATTTCATTCTTATAGTCTTTGCTGCGCTGAAATCTCCTCCACGAGAAAAACTAACTGAACTTACTGTACCTACAGCAACTATCTTTTGAACAGGCTGCTTATTTACGGTTTCACTTATTAATTTTCTGGAAACTTCTTTACCATTTTCAAACATCACTCTTATTACAGTTTCCTTTTCCCCAGATTGTCCCTGTTGTAAAACCTTACTAGCTCCTTGATTCAAACTGCTGTCATTTTTAACAACTGTACTGTAAGCTACTGAGCTCACCTGCTTTATGTCCTTTGACACAACCCTTACAACTTCCACCTTTATGCCGTCTTGAAGTTCTGAAGTTTTTGATGGAGATACCTTGTCAAAATCCTTAAGCCCTATTCCTTCTGCTTCAAGCATTTTTTCAATAGTATCTTCTGCTGATACAATACTAAGCTCCTTACCATCAACTTCAACCTTTACATTGACTGATCTTTTAATATTTAATTTACTGCCATCTTCAACTTTACTGTCCAAACTTGGAGTTGCTTTATCCTTTGGTCCTACCACTATATTACTGCTTTGTAATGCAGCCCTATAAGTAGATTTAAATGTTATAACTTTATATTCTTTGCCATCCACTGATACTGTTATTGATTTCATGAAGCTGAATACACAAATTGACAAAACTATTATTGTCATGATGATAAATAAAGTTACATTCGAACCATTAGAAAAAAAATTTTTTAAGTACCCTCTCAATTTTTCCACCATTACTACCTCCTCTAGGCTGGAGCAATACTAAATTTGCTCCTCGGACTGTTAACTTAGGGGATAATGCATCAATGTGCATAAGTATAATAAGAATAAAAATATAATGGCGATATATTCACAGTCCTTATATATTGGTGGATTATAATAAAAAGTCTTATTTAATGATATGCATATATGTTATATAATATAATAATTGAATAATATATTATGTTAATAACATTTTTAACCTAGATTTGACTTAAAAGAAATAATTGCTAATCCAAAAGAATTATACTCTATTAATCTAGCTTAAGCAAATTCTTAATGTTTGATATAGCCGCATTAGCTATAATATCCTCCGAATATGCTTTAATTTCTGATACTTTTTCTATAATTTTCTTTATGTACTCAGATCTGTTTCTTTTTCCCCTATAAGGAACAGGTGCCATATAAGGGCTATCAGTCTCTAAAATCAGCCTGTCAAGTGGTATTTCTTCTACAACTTTTATTATTTTTTTTGCATTCTTAAAGGTTACTACACCAGTTACTCCAATATAATATCCTAATTTAATGCATTCTTTAGCAAATTCTACACTTCCAGAAAAACAATGAACTTCACCCACTACATTAGGAAATTCTTTTATTATTTTAAGAGTATCCTCATGGGCATCCCTATCATGTATGATTACTGGAAGCCCTAATTCCTGTGCCAGATTCATCTGCTCCCTGAATGCTCTGAGTTGAATATCTCTTTCAGGATTTTCATCATAATAATAGTCTAATCCTATTTCTCCAATAGCTTTTACTTTACTGGAACAAGCTAGCTGTCTTAGATTTTTTAACATGACTTCATCAAATGAATCCGCATGCTCTGGATGAATTCCTACTGCTGCATAAAAATTATTATATTTTTTTGCATATTCTACGGATGCAAGGGCTCCCTCATAGGAAGCCCCACAGTTCAATACTCCTATAACTCCATTATTGCTAAGCTCTTTAATAACAATTTCTCTGTCAGAATCAAAAGCCTCGTCATCATAATGTGCATGTGCATCAAATATTTCCATTACTTTTCTCCTCAAAATTTATACAACAATTAATTCATAATCTAATTTGCCAATTCCAATTTTCTCTGCATGCTCCAATCCGGTTTTCCAATCGGTATTGACATGTATATGACTAAATTTATCTTCTCCTTTATGGTAATGGATATCTTCTAAAACAGACCCGCCGATAACAGGTGCTTTATTTACTAAATCAACACAAGCTTTATCCAGTGCCACCGGATCAAAAGATGCTGCAATTCCTATATCTGGTACTATAGCCATATCATTTGAATTCCAACAGTCACAATTTGGAGAAACATTCATAATAAAGCTTATATGGAAATTTGGCTTATCTTTCAAAACTGCATAAGCATATTCTGCTATTTTTTTATTTGCTATATCTGCAGACTCATTCCAAATAACCTGAGCAGCATTAAACTGACATATAGCTACACATTGTCCACAGCCTACACACTTATCATAATTTATTTCTGCCTTTTTTTCTTCATCAAAAGTTATTGCATTCTGTGAACACCCCAGGGCACACTGACCGCAACCAACACATTTCGTCTTTTTAATTTTAGGCTGTGATGCGGAATGCATTTCTAATTTTCCGCCTCTGGAACCACATCCCATTCCTAAATTTTTTATAGCACCTCCAAATCCAGTCATTTCGTGACCCTTAAAGTGATTCATCGAAACTATTATGTCAGCATCTGCTACTACTGTTCCTATCTTTGCAGTACTGCAGTATTCCTTATTGATCTGAATTTCCCTATAATCGGTACCCTTAAGTCCATCTGCAATCAATATATTGCACCCAAGTGTCATATAGTTAAACCCATTTTCCATAGCTGAATCGATGTGCTCAAGTGCATTTGACCTCTTGCCTGAATATAGGGTATTTGCATCGGTTAAAAAAGGTTTACCACCTAACTTCTTGATTGTTTTTGCAACCCTTGCAGCATAATTAGGTCTTATAAAAGCAAGATTACCTGGTTCTCCAAAATGTATCTTTATCGCAGAAAATTTGTTAGTAAAATCAATTTCTTCTATTCCTGCTTTTATAATTAAATTATCTAATTTATCTAATAAATTAAATCCCGGTCTTGTTCTTAAATCAGTAAAGTATACTTTTGACTTCTCCATACTATATTCTCTCCTAAAAACCATTTTTGATTATTATAACATTATTTTTCCTTTATTAAAATAGTATGAATTTATCAAATTCATATTTTATAATAATTCAAAATATCCTTGGGGATGCTTACATGTTGGACAAACTGCAGGTGCATCAGTACCTTCAAAAATATATCCGCAATTTCTGCACTTCCAATTAACGGAGGTATCACTTTTGAAAACAGACTTACTTTTCATCTTATTCAAAAATCCTAAATATCTTTTTTCATGGGAGGTTTCTATCTCTATAATTTTTCTAAATGCTGCTTCCACCTCTAAAAATCCTTCAGTTTTTGCATCTTCTGCAAATTTAGGATATACTGTTCCCCATTCCATCTTCTCTCCTTCTGCAGCATACAAAAGATTTTCTTCTGTATTGCCAAACCCCACGGGATAATCACCATCTACTTTCACATTAGACTTTCCTAATCCTTCTACTAAAAAATCGAAAAATATCTTCGCATGAGCTCTTTCATTTTCAGCAATATCAAGAAAAACTGAGGCTATTTGTTTAAGTCCTTCCTTATCCGCAGCCCTGCTGTAAAATGTATATCTACTCCTGGCTTGAGATTCTCCTGCAAAAGCCTTAGCCAAATTATCCGCAGTCTTGGTACCTTTTAAACTTTTCATTATTTGCCCTCCTAAATTAAAATATATCTTTTTTTGTATTTTATCCAAATTTATTAAAATAAATCAAAAAATAATAAATAACTTGTGATTAGTGTTTGTGGCAGTGTATTTAGAAATGATGTATAATAATGGTATTATTAATTTCATATAGCAATGAATGGGAGGTAGCATAATTGATTAAAAAGAAAGTTACAACAATTCTATTAAGTATCTTGATGACAATTAGTACTTTGACCTTTCAAAATATTATGGTAAATGCATCTATTGCAAATGGATGGCAAAAAAATGGTACAACGTGGAACTATTACATCAATGGCAACAAAGCAACAAACTGGATTTTAAGCAACGGTAAGTGGTACTATTTAAAATCTAGTGGTGATATGGTTTCAAGCCAATGGATAACTTGGAATGGCAAACAATATTACTTGAACACTAGCGGTGATATGGCAGTAAATACAACAATAGACGGCTGGGTAGTAGGTGACGATGGCGCTTGGAATGGACAGCCAAGAAATACGAATAATATTAAAAGAGGATATGTTTATAATCCAGAGCTTCAAATTGATCTAAAGGTAAGGTCAGCTCCTGATTTAAATAGTACTATACAGGGATATTTATATAACTATGATAAGATTGAAATTTTAGATACCATAGTTGATACTAGCGGTAATGTATGGGATAAAATTAATTTTAACAATAGTTCTGCGTATATATCTAATGCATATATACAACTTTATACTTCTCCCCCTGATACTGTAGTTAATATTGCAAAAAATATAACTAAGCAATTTGAAGTTGGAACTTCAAATCAAATTGCTGGAAACTTTGATGGGCAGGGCTTATCCATTGGATACCTTCAATGGTGTATAGGGCAGTGAACCTTACAGCCCCTACTAAATAGGATGGATAGAGAATACAATAGTGAAATGAGAAGCATTTTTGGGACAAACTATGATATTATTCACAACATGATACTGCAGACATCTGATAATCAGCTCAAATGGGCTAATAGTATTAATGATTCCTCAAATAAAATTGTTGATCCTTGGTATTCACAGTTTATTAATTTAAGCAATAATCAGCACTTTATTAATGTTGAAGCAGATGCAGAAGTATATACAGTTAAGCAAGCAATGCTTATCTGTGACAAGTATAACTTGAAGACAGTAAGGGGCTTTGCTCTTGCTTTTGATATTGTTACACAGAATGGACGCATAAGCCCAGATGCATCGAAAATAATTGATACTGCTCTTAATCAAACGCCCAATATTACTGAGAAAAATCTCCTTGTAGTTATTGCAAATGCCGTAGCAGATAGTTCAACTAATAATTCTGAAGATATTCGTTCAAGAAAAACAACTATAGTTAGTGGACAAGGAGTTGTACACGGATCTATGCTTTATTTAGATTCAAGTTATGGACTAAATGATAATTGCTGGAGATGAAAAAATAAAACGCTATGTTAAACCATAGCGTTTTATTTTTTACTATCTTACTACACTACCTGTAGGAATAACTCCAGATAATGCAGGCACTTCTAATTCACTGTCATCGTCCTTAACAGCTGCCAATATCATTCCCTGAGATAATTCTCTCTTTAGCTTAACTTCTTTTAAATTTGCAACCAATATTACTTTCTTTCCGACCATTTCTTGCGGTTTGTAGAATTTGGAAATACCTGAGACAATCTGTCTTACTTCTCCATCCAAATCTACCTTTAGCTTCAATAATTTGTTTGATCCCTTTATTGATTCACATTCAATAACTTTAACAACTCTCAAATCTACTTTTTCAAAATCTTCAATAGTTATCTCAGGTTTTATCTCTTTTGTTTTTTTAACTTGAGTTACCCTAATCTGCTCTTCTCTTAGTTTATTAAGTTCATCAATCTTTGCATCAAAATCAATTCTTGGAAATATTATTTCTCCTTTATTAATCGGTGTTCCTGGTCTTGTTCCATTAAATGCTGTAAGACTTTCCCAGTTTACTGCTTCAGTATTTAACTGTTCATTGATTTTACTGCTTGTATCTGGCAAAAATGCTGAAATACATACAGAAATAATTCTTAAAGATTCAACCAGATTATAGAGAACTGTTCCCAACCTGTCTTTTTTACCATCCTCTTTTGCTAAAATCCATGGAGTTGTTTCATCTATATACTTATTTGCACGTCTTATTAAAACCCATATCTGATCTAATGCTTCAGGTATTCTTAAATTATCCATGCATTGTTCTATAATTACTGGAGTTTCAAGAGCGACTTTAATTAAATCATCATCCACTGCTTCCTTTTCAACAGGTTTCGGAATAACACCCTCAAAATATTTTTCTATCATTGTAACTGTTCTAGAAAGAAGATTCCCTAAGTCATTTGCCAGATCCGCATTTATTTTCTTTATAAATATTTCATTGTTAAATATGCCATCTGCTCCAAAAGGAATTTCCCTAAGCAGATAATATCTGACAGGATCTGTTCCAAAGTGATTTACTAATTCAACAGGATCCACTACATTCCCTTTAGATTTTGACATTTTTCCTCCATCAACCAGCAGCCATCCATGTCCGAATACCTGTTTAGGAAGAGGAACTCCTAAGGCCATTAACATAATTGGCCAGTATATTGTGTGGAATCTTAAAATGTCTTTTCCCACAAGGTGAATATCTGCGGGCCAGTATTTTTTATAGAGTTCGTCATTTTCCCCTGTATATCCTAAGGCAGTAATATAGTTTGCCAAAGCGTCAATCCAAACGTAAACAACATGCTTATCATCAAAGGATACAGGAACTCCCCAGTCAAATGATGTCCTTGAAACACATAGGTCTTGAAGGCCTGGAAGCAGGAAATTACTTAACATTTCATTTTTTCTTGATTCAGGCTGAATAAATTCAGGATTGTTGTTTATATATTCAATAAGTCTAGGTGCATATTTTGACATATTGAAAAAATATGCTTCTTCACTGTCCTTTTCCACAGGTCTTCCACAGTCAGGACACTTTCCATCCACCAACTGAGTTTCCGTCCAGAAGGATTCACATGGAGTACAGTACCAACCTTCATAGGTACCTTTATATATGTCGCCATTTTCATATAGTTTTTTAAATATTTTCTGAACTGCCTCTACATGATAATCCTCTGTAGTTCTTATAAATTTGTCATAGTCTACATTCATCATCTTCCAAAGTTCTTTTATGTCATTAACTATAGGATCCACGTATTCTATTGGCGTAACACCCTTAGCTTCAGCAAGTCTTTGAATCTTCTGGCCATGTTCATCTGTTCCTGTTAACAGCATTACATCATATCCCGTTAATCTTTTAAATCTTGCTAAAGCATCTGCTGCAACTGTAGTGTATGTGTTTCCTATGTGCAATTTTGCTGATGGATAATAAATTGGTGTTGTAATATAAAATGTTCCCTTTGTCATTTTAATTCCTCCTAATAATTATAAAATGTATTCGGAAACCTTTAGGCCTCCATTTATCTTAATCCCGAAGGGTGGTTTTTTATATTTCCCTCCAGAATTTCAAGCAAAATATTTAAAAATTCATTTACTTTTTTCAAAAGAACTTGACAAAGTTGATAGAATTTGTAGCCTCGCAACATGGAACCTATTTCCAAAACGTTGTGAGGTGTTTTTTATGTTAGGCAACCGGCGCAGCCATTTTGATTATCAAACTTTTCTTTTATCAAGTCTTAAGGATATCTATAAGACTAATCCCACTATCGTGGAATACTACTCAGCAAGTATTGAAAAACTCTATATTTTAAATCTTGATGATATAAAGCCATTAGTTAGTAACACATATTCTCGAATTGGTAAACCTTCAAACCAACAACCTGAACTTTTAAGGTCTTATATACTAATGTCTGATTTAGGTTTTCATAGTATATCCAAATGGGTCAAGCACTTGCGTGCGCACGATATACTGTGTAATATCGTTGGTGTTACAAAATCAGATGTACCCGGACTAGGCACTCATTATGACTTCATATCAAGGTTTTGGGGCGTGAGTCCTGAGGCTGAAAAATCAGCCAAGAACTCACTTCATTCATTTGTTTCCAAGCCCCGCAAAAAGCTTAAGAAGAATGAAAAATTGCCACCAAAACACCCTGGTGTTATTAAAAATTTAGTTGAACAAGCTCTTAAAGGACGAACCGTCGAAACCCGTCCTGAAAAGATGTTTCAACAAATTTTTGCTAAGTTAGCTGTTGAGCCATCCGCTAAACTTTGTCTCCTTGGTGATGCTCAGAAGATAGACATATCTGGAGATGGAACATGCCTTGAAACAGGCGGTAGCTCTTTAGGCATCAAGACCTGTGATTGCATTAAAAAAGGTATTTTTAACTGCAAGTGTGATAGAAAATTTTCTGACCCTGACGCTAAACGCGGTTGGGATAGCTATCACGAAAAATGGTATAATGGTCATTGCCTATATTTTCTTAGTGTTTATAATTCTGACCTTAAAAAGGATCTTCCAATATATTTCAGAATGGTACAAGCGCAGCGTTATGATGGTGTTACTGCCATATTTGCAATCTCAGAAGTTAGAAAAATGTATCCTTTATTTAACTTCGATAAGTTTATCGCAGATGCTGCACATGATAACTATCCTACGTATAAGCTTCTTAATAAATGGAACATAAAAGCTGTTATATCTCTTAATCCAAAGGGTGAAGGTAAGAATAAATATGAGCCACCAATTGGATATACTAAAGACGGTATCCCTATCTGTAAATGTAATCAACCAATGGTATATGATTGGTATGATAAAGGTAGAAGCAGAATTAAATACCGATGTCCTCTAGTAAAAAAGAGAATTATCAAATGTCCCTGTAAAGAAGAATGTTCTCCAAGTTCCTATGGCCGTGTAGTATATGTTAAACCCAGTGATGACTTACGTTTATTTACTGCAATCCCTAGGAACACGGACATGTGGAAACAAATAATGAAAAAGAGAACTTCCTCAGAGCGAGTAAACAAAAGAATACTTGAAGACTACAATATGGAAGAAGCCCACTGCCGTGGTAAAAAACGTTGGTCTTGGTGGACATTAATCCATAGCATCAATATTCACTTGGATGCTCAGCTATCTGTTCTAAAAAACAGCATATTGGACATTTTGGAGTTAGCTGTAAATAAAGTAAGCTAACCTAAATAATTGTTAAGTCTTCATAAAATTCACCTATCGGTGAGTTAGCTTTGCTATGCCATTTTTTAAAGTTAAATCAAATAAAAATAGTAATTTTAAGAGTGCTCCACACTAAAAACATTTAAGAGTCATTTTGAATGCTACTAGAAATTAGTTTCCGAACTCACTCTTATAATAATTTTAAAAATAAAAAACCTCTATATGGATCAATCCATATAGAGGCGAATAATCGCTTTACCACCCTATTTTATCTTTATCTCACAATAAAGACCTCATTAAGTGACTCCAACATAAAGTCTTTTATCACCCTGCAGTGTAACGGCTGCTTCCGTGTCCTGCTAAAATATTCGCACAACCAGCTCCGGAGCCATGTTCATAAACTTCATTGCTATCGGCTTTCACCTAACCCGACTCTCTAATATGCAAATTCATTTACTACTCTTTCCTTCATAGCGTTTAATATATGATATTACTTTACTATAATATTGTCAATAACTTTTTCAATTTTTATTTGTCTATTTTGTAAAAATAAAGTAACATATTACTATGCTTAAAATTGGGGGATTTTTTATGTTTAACTCTAAAACAATTAAGGATGTACTTTCTCTAGCTCTGCCTGCAGTAGGGGAAATGATTCTATATATGATGATATGGGTATTTGACACCATGATGGTAGGTAAATATGGTGGAAGTGTAGCGGTAAGTACCGTAGGTTTAAGTTCCGAAATTCTGTATACCTGCGTAAATGTTTTTATTTCAGTGGGGATATCAGTAGGAATTGCCTCATTAGTTGCAAGAAGCATAGGGGCTAAGAGAATCAATTCAGCTGAGGAATTTGCAACATTAGGACTGATTTGTGGATTTTTTGTTGCTCTGATTATTTTTGCTAATCTATTTATTTTTTGTGGTGATATATTAAAAATAGCCGGTGCAAATGATAAAGTAATTTATTATGGTGTTATATTTATAAAAATTGCCTCTGTTGGAATCTTTTTTAATATGCTTATGAATATTTTAAATGGTATTCTTAGGGGCTATGGCAACACAAAAATACCACTGCTGGTTTCAGTATTTGTTAACATTATAAACTTAAGTCTGGACTGGCTTTTAATATTCGGTCATTATGGGTTCCCTGAATTAGGTATAAAAGGTTCCGCTATAGCCACTGCTACTGCTCAAGTCTTAGGATTTATATTTATTTCACTATATGTTTATAAAAAATCTGAAGTTAAGCCAAGGGTTAAATATATTAAAAATTTTAATATTAATAAATTAAAGATGCTTTTGAAGCTATCGATACCCTCATCTATGCAGCAAGGTGCCTGTGATATTGCAAGACTTTTAGGTGCCTTTATGATAATGCATCTAGGGACAGTTGCCTTTGCATCAAATCAGATTACAACCACAATAGAGTCAATATCTTTTATGCCAGGATGGGGCTTTGCAATTGCAGCTACAACTCTAGTTGGAATTAAAGTAGGTGAAAACAACATTGCAAAAGCAAAAGAATATGCTTATACATGCACTTTGCTTGGGACAATTCTCATGACATTTTGTTCCATATTATTTTTGGTTTGTCCTAATTTACTTATTAATTTGTTTATTAATAAAAGTGAAAATCAGGTTATTTATCTTGGATCCCTTTGTCTTATGATAGCTTCTATAGAACAACCGTTTATGGCAATTTCCATGATACTTGGAGGGGCACTTAAGGGATCAGGTGATACAAAAACTCCCTTTATAGTTTCACTTATTTCCAGCTGGGTTATAAGAATCCCTCTAATAATCTACTTTATTTACCTTCTTAGATTTCCGGTTACCTATGTATGGTGGATTACGGCAGTACAATGGTGTTTTGAGGGCGTAACTTTGCTATTACTATTTAACAGAAGGCTAAAAAAATATTCTCACCAAAAGTATTGACATGATTATAGCAATTAGATCTGCCATTAAGGCTGCCCAAAGGGTATGCCTTATTTTTTTTATTTTAACAGCACCAAAGTAAACAGTTATTGTGTAAAATATTGTTTCTGTGGATCCCATAATAATCGAAGCTGTCCTGCCAATACTACTATCTGCACCAAATTTATTTAAAATTTCTGCAAAAACCCCTAAAGATCCGCTCCCCGATAATGGCTTAATCAAAATAAGTGGAACTACCTCGGGGGGTATTCCAATTAATTTTACAAAAGGTGTAATTATTCTTATGAAACAATCCAATGCTCCAGACTCCCTAAATACTCCCACTGCCAGAATCATAGCTAAGAGGTAGGGAAATATCCTTAAGCATATACCAATTCCATCTTTTGCTCCTTCAACAAAGCACTCATAAACCTTAACCCCCTTTGCTGCACCAAAAAATACAATAAATAGTACTATAATAGGAATTATTGCTTTTATTATATAATTCATAATACCACCCCCTAAAAATATCTTTGTAGTATTTTACAAAATATAATTCCAAAAATTGTTGCTGTGCTTGTGGCTATTATTGATGGAATAATTATCTCTGCAGGATTATTTGATCCCACTGCAGCTCTTATTGATAATACTGTAGTAGGCAATAATTGAATACAGCAAGCATTTAGTACTAGAAATAGAACCATGTCATCACTTGCACTATCTTCATCTTTATTATATTTCTTCATCTCATCCATAGCTTTAATTCCAAATGGGGTGGCTGCATTTGATAGTCCCATCATGTTTGCAGTAAGATTCATAACAATAGCTCCAAGTACTTTATCCTCCTTTCCGGCATCCTTAAAAATCAGCCTTAAAAATGGTCGTAAAATCTTTGCTAATTTATTTATAAGACCGCTTTTTTCGGCAATCTTCATTATTCCACACCAAAGGCAGAGTATTCCCCCTAAACTTATTATTAACTTAACAGTTGAATCAGCTGAAAAAATTATAGACTTTGATACCTCCGCACCTCTTCCCGTTAAAATTCCAAATATAATTCCAAATGAAATAATAAAAAGCCATATATAATTTATCATTTCTCTCCTTAAAAATTAAAAATTATTAATAATATATATGTATTACTTAAAGCATACTTGCAAATAAAATTTAAGAGTGATACCATTTATACTGGAATAAAAAAAACAGGAGGACAAATATGACCATAAGGGAAATAATGAAATATATTGAGAGTGAGTATTCTGTAATTAATGACACTCCTTGTGAAATATGTGGTGGAGATTTTTTTGCAGAAGAATTATCAATAGATATAATTGACGGTGTACCATACGACATATGTGACTGTGTTTGCAGTAATTGTGGCATGGAAAAAACTTTTGAATTTTATGCACCATTTTTTGATGAGAAAATATTAGAAAAATTAAAAAATAATATGAACTAAAGGAGCTATAATATGAAGGATACTAATTTGGAAGCAGCACAAAAAGATATTGAAGAGGCGCTTATGGCAGTTGAAACCATGGAAGAAATTTTAAAATACAATTCCTTAGATAAAGGGACAATAAAAGAAAAATTCGTGTTTCTTTCAGAAAAAGTTCAAAAATTGGAAAACATTTTAAAAGAAGAAGGCATTCTGGACTAAACCTGACTGCCTCTTATTTATAATATTTGAAGGGAGCAGGTCACTTGAAAGATGGTAATGAGTTAATTCACCACTTTGATGAAAAAGATTATATTAGAATAAACAAATACTTAAGTGATAAGGGGATTTGTTCCAGACGGGAAGCCGATAAACTAATAGCCCAACAAAGAATAACAATCAATGGAATCATTGCTGAGATAGGTTCAAAAGTTTTAAAAAATGATCAAGTGAGGCTTGACAATAAATTAATCTCACCTAAAGTTGAATGTCGTATCTATATCGCCTTTAATAAGCCTGTAGGAATAACCTGCACCACAGACAGATCCATACCAAGCAATATCGTTGATTACATAAATTATCCTAAAAGGATTTTTCACATAGGAAGGCTGGATAAAGACTCAGATGGTTTAATCCTCATGACTAATGATGGGGATATAGTAAATAAAATTCTCAGAGCTTCCAATAACCATGAGAAGGAATATATTGTTACAGTAAATAAGCCTGTAACAGATGCCTTTATTTCAGATATGTGTTCTGGAGTGAAAATATTAGATACAATTACAAAGCCTTGCACAGTAGTTAGAAAAAGTAAATATGTATTTAAAATAATTCTTACTCAGGGACTAAACCGACAGATCAGAAGGATGTGTGCAGTTTTTGGATATGAAGTAACCAGGCTTCAAAGAATAAGGATCATGAATATTAAATTAGATAATCTACCTATAGGCAAATGGAGATACCTAAATGATACGGAACTAAAAAAGCTAAATTCACTTATTTCCACATCAATTAAAACAGAGGAGGCTTCTTTATAATAGCCTCCTAATTTTTTAACAAATTTTTAAATGTTGTAATTTCATAACTTGCACTTATCCTAACCCTGTTTAAAGTATAAAGGCCATTATCCTTATTAGACCATGAATTTTTGGTTGTAAAGGCCATCTTGTATCCTGCCTGCTTTGCCGCTTCAATTGCGTCATTACTCCACTTTCCCACAGGATAAGCAATATAATATACCTTTGTATTTAATATATTCTCTATCGTTTCCTTTGATCTTCTTAAAGTATCAAGCTGTTTTGCATAGGATATTTTATCTAACTCATCATGGTTTACCGTATGACTTTCTATGTCTATTCCATTTTTCTGCATTTCCTTTAGCTGTTCAGAATTCAAACATTTTTTATTATTATCTATAGTTGAAGTAATAACAAAAATTGTTGCATTAAAACCAAATTCCTTGAGCACAGGATACGCATTTAAATAATTATCCTCATATCCATCATCAAAAGTAATTACAACTGATTTAGATGGTATAGGTTTATTATTTTGAAAAAAATCATATAGCTCATCAAGTCTAAGCGTTGTGTATCCATTATCTTTTAGAAATTTCATCTGTTCTCTGAATTTTTCTTTAGGAACTCTCAGCTCATTTCCTTTCTCAAAGTCAATGGAATGATACATTAATACGGGTACTGACTTGTCATTATATTTTAAAGGCTGTTTATCAAAATTTCTGCTCTTTTCCGGTTCTATATTCTGAATTGATATATTTTGAGAATTTGTATTTACCTCATTTAAAGATTTTTTTGAACTTATATATTTACAAGCACTAAACATAACCAAAACAGCACTTACCAAGATAATTATTTTATATAAATTTTTCATTTCTTCCTCCATCTAAATTTTTTCAAAATTTACCACATTTTTATTATATACTAATTCAAATAAAAAAATAAGTTGTGAATAAGATGTTAGCTTTAAATTTATACAATGATATTAACTCATATAACCTTTTTTAATTAATCATCATTATTATTTGTACCCATACTTAATAACATTATCCACAGAAAGCCTGTTAGTAACTTGTTAAATTAATGTTGATTTTATGTTTTTTTTATATTTTTGATGCATAATTAATTTTTTTGGTCTTTTTACTTATTTTATATATTTTAAGAAAAGAATTTTGTCAACATTATGCACAGAATTGTGTATAAGTTGTGCATAACTATTGAAATTTAGTATAATAAAAATATTAATTAAAGGAGGTCAGTTATATGCGTGTAGGAATTGGATATGACGTTCATAAACTAGTTGAAAACAGAAATTTAATAATAGGAGGTGTAAACATACCTAATTCCAAGGGACTGTTAGGACATTCAGATGCAGATGTATTGATTCACGCAATTATGGATTCCCTTTTAGGGGCCGCTGCATTAGGTGACATTGGAAAACACTTTCCCGATACTGATAAAAAGTACTTTAACATATCTAGTATGCTTCTTTTAAAAAATGTGGGGTTACTCTTAGAATCCAAACAGTATAAAATAGTTAATATTGACTCTATTATTATTGCTCAAAGCCCAAAAATGGCTCCACACATTGAAAATATGAGAATAAATATATCTACGGCATTAAATATAGATATTGACCAAGTATGTGTAAAAGCTACCACGGAAGAAGGACTTGGATTCACAGGAAGGTCTGAAGGAATTTCCTCACAAAGCATAAGCCTTATAGAAAAAATAGAATGAGCATTTCTGCTCATTCTATTTTTTGCTGTGAAAGTTCACACCAATTAAATCCAATATAAACATAAAAATAGGTATGCCAATAAGCAATCCCCAAAGTCCCATAAAATGCTCTGAAATAATCAAAATAATAAATACAAAAAATACAGGGATTTCTGTCTTGGAAGACATAAGCTGAGGATTTAATACATAGCTTTCCAATCCATGGAGCAACAATATGAGTCCTATCACATAAATTACCTTTACAATCCCTCCTATATTAAAAGCAATCACTGCTAATGGGAAGAGTGATATTATGGTTCCGGCAATAGGTATCAAACTGAGTATAAAGATCATAAACCCCAAGGCAATGAGTTGAGGAAATCCAAGAATACTAAGTATAAATACAGACAATATGCTGTTCGTAATTGCAATCAATATCTGAGCTTGAATAACTTTTCCAAAAGAATTAAAAAAATTCTTTCCAAAATATACTATATTTTTGTAAAAATCCGATATTCTGCAATTGTAAAATTTGTCCAAAAACATCTTGATTTTCTCTTTTCCAAGTAAAAAGAACAAACTTAACATCAGTGAAATAAAAACATTTAAACCCCATTTGCCTATATTAGCTGCTATTTGAAATATTGAATTTATCTCATTCTTTAAATATGTTTTCAAATCAATCTGTCCAAAAATAGGTATTATATATTTCTCAATCTGGTATAGATTAGACCTGGTATCTATTACTGAGATTTGATTTATTATTGCTAATGTTTGCCCTATTATTATTGGTAGATATTTATAAACAAAGTACCCTAAGGATATAAATATAAAAATATATAACACTAAGATTAAAACTACTTCATTAATCCTAACTAATTTTCTTATTTTTATCAAAAGATATCCTTCAAAGCTATAAATTAGATATGTTAATAAAAATGTCAACAGGAGTAAATCCATCAAGCTCTTCATACTATAAATTGCTAAAGCAAGTATCAATATTGATAGAACCCTTTTTACAATATCTCTGTTAAACAATTCTTTTAAAAAATCCATATTACACCAACCCCATATTTCATGAAAAAAAGCATATTTTCATAATATACCTTAATTTTAAAGTACTTTACAACAATCGTCAATAATCACTGCACAAAAATAACAAAAGGTGCAGGAGTTCTTGCACCTTTTGTTATTATTTGCCTAATGTTGCCACCATAATAGCTTTTATGGTATGCATCCTATTTTCTGACTCATCAAACACTACAGAGTATTCGCTTTCAAATACCTCATCTGTAACTTCCATAGACTCTAAACCATATTTATCAAACATCTCACGTCCAACCTTTGTATTAATATCATGAAATGAAGGGAGGCAATGCATAAATTTTACTTTTTTATTTTCAGTTGCAATAATCATGTCCATATTTACCTGGTAAGGTTTTAGCAGTTTAATTCTGCTTTCCCATACCTCCTCAGGTTCTCCCATAGATACCCATACATCTGTATAAATAATATCCGAATTTAATACACCTTTTTTAATATTATCCGTAATAGATATAGATGCACCAGTTTCAATTGCTACCTTATTGCATTTATCAACAAGTTCGCTATCAGGGAATAACTCTGCTGGAGTAACAATTCTGAAATCCATACCCATTTTTGCAGCACCTATCATTAAAGCATTTGCCATATTATTTCTTCCATCTCCTACGTAGGAAAAAATAATTTTATCTAAAGGTTTATTAAAGTGCTCCTTTATAGTTAAAAAATCTGCTAAAATCTGAGTTGGATGATCTTCATCAGTAAGCCCATTCCAAACGGGAACACCTGAATACTTAGCCAGGATTTCCACAGTCCTTTGACTAAAACCCCTGTATTCTATGCCATCATACATTCTTCCTAATACTCTTGCTGTATCTGCTGCAGATTCCTTTTTTCCCATTTGGCTGCCTGTAGGACCTAGATATGTGACATGCGCCCCTTGATCTAAAGCCGCAACTTCAAATGCACACCTTGTTCTTGTTGAATCTTTCTCAAATATTAAAGCTATATTTTTCCCCTTTAAAGTAGGTTGTTCAACTCCTGCATATTTTGCCTTTTTTAATTCCAAGGATAAATCAAGCAAAAAATTAATCTCTTTCGGTGAATAGTCCATTAAAGTTAAAAAACTTCTATTTTTCAAATTAAACATAAAGTAGGTTCCTCCTTTTTTATATTTATACTTTATTATGAATAATTATACTATTGTTGCAATACAATATCAACAACTTTTTTAATATTATTAAATATCCTCCCTGGATATAGGCATTGACATGCACCTAGGTCCACCCCGACCCCTAGAAAGTTCAGATGAAGGTATAGCAATTACTGAAATATTATTCTTGTCTAAAATTTCATTTGTTACATAGTTTCTTTCATAAGTTATTACCTTTCCAGGAGAAATTGCCAATGTATTTGATCCATCATTCCATTGCTCTCTTGCTGATATCACTTTATCTCCACATCTTATCAAAGTAACATCTCTATTTAAATATTTAGATAATACGTTGTCCAATTTATCTTTCTCTTCAATGATAACCAGTTCCTTTTTTAAAGAATCATAAGTTACTGCATTTATCTTTAATTCTTCCTCAATTTCAGTATGCACAGTAAATTTATCATAATCCAACATTGTAAACACAGTATCTAAATGCATAAAAGCCCTTGCCTTTGGAATATCAAATATCAGAATTACCTTAAAAGTATCATCTCCTGACAAAATGCTATGCGCAAATTTTAATATGGCCTCATAGTCAGTCCTCTGACTATGTCCAAAAGCAAGCACTTCTTTGGAAAGTACCAATTCATCTCCCCCCTCCAGTGAATACATTTCACACCTCCTGTACCAGACGGGTATATTAGAGTCCATAAAGTCAGGATGATATTTAAAAATATATTTTGGAAATATTGATTCTCTTCTTCTGGTCTCTGATTTCATTGAATTAAGGGTAATGCCCTTTCCTATAGATGCAAATGGATCTCTTGTAAAATAAAGATTTGGCATAGGCTCCAAAATAAATGGATACTGATCAAACTCTTCATTTATACCAACTTCATTTTTTCTCACTCCAGACATTATCTTATCTATCATTTCTTTTTCTGGCATAGAATATAAATATATTTTTAACCTATCAAGAACTGAAATATCACTTACCCCACTATCTTTAATAAATTCATTTAAAAACTTTTCCTTAATATTCTCATCTTTTATTGCCACTGCAGCAAGATTTTCTAAATACAAAACTTCTACACCATTTTCTTTTAGTACCTTTGCAAAAGTGTCGTGCTCTGTTCTGGCAACCTTTAAAAATGGTATATCATCAAATAAAAGCTTTTCCAGGTAATTTGGTGTTAAGTTCTCTATTTCCTCACCAGGTCTATGAAGCAAAACAGTTTTTAGAAATCCTATCTCCGAATATACATTCACATCTCTTTTCAAATTATACACGCCCTTTCAGACAATGATTCATTTTGCATATCGATGAAGGTTGATGCATAAGAACATCAACCTTCATAATTTTTTAGTTCAAATTCACGAATAGTATGCTGAACCAGCCTTTTTATTGTACTTGCCTGACAGATCAAATTCATTACTGTAATAAAAACCGTTATCCTTTTTTCATCTCTTGATTCAAGACCAAGATTCTTAATAATTTCCTTCAGTTTACCCTCGTCAAATTGTTGTTTAGAAATAAAATCATCAAAGCTTTCCTTTTGGATGTCTGAAAATATTTTATAAGCCATTTCCCAAGAAATAATATCATCCGTACTGTCATTTATTTCATTAAAAGCTAAACTAAAAACTTTTTTAATTTCATCTGTTGTAAGAATAGGTCTCATATAACTTAAAAGTACCAATTGCACCAAATGAAGCTTTGTATACCCCCTTTTCTTCCCATCCTCAGGCTTTGAAATCACTTCACTCTTTATATAATTCTGCACTATATTATTAGTATATTTTTCACCCTCAAATTTATCGTTAAGATAATCTATTACTTGGGATAAGAATAAATCATACTTTGGCAATTCCTCATAGGGTACTATATTCTTACTAGATATTTGTTTATCCAATTATATCTCCTCCATACTTAATGTTGGTATAATATTTATAGTTACATTATAAGGTATGTCAAACTGCATTACAAGTTAATATTAATCAAATAATTATTTAATTACGATAGAATTACTTAGATAATTAAAGAGAATGCGATTTATATCAATATAGCTTGATCAAATCGTTATTTGATACTCATTATGAGTTATTTCAACTGTTGTTATATGGTATGATATACCTTATAATAATTGTATTGTACTTTTTAATTCAATGAACAATATAATACACATGTTGTCTTATATTGAAATCGGGGGGTGAAAAAAATTAATATCAAAAAGTTAATTCTAACAACTTTTATATTGTTTATTTTTTTATTTGGAACAGTTTTGGGAATTGGAGGAGACTATAACTCTGTTTATGCAAAGGGATCAACTGCTCGAAGTTCAGGTGGGAGCATTAAATCAGGGAGTTTTTCTTCACCAAAGTCATCAAGCGGAACTTATAAATCTGGAAGTTTCTCAAACACAAAACAGTCATCTACAAAAAATACCAATACAGGTACATCTGTAAATACAAGTGCAGGCACTAATACAAATACTAGTTCTTACAGTGGTGGAACAAAAAGATCCTTTCTGCCAATACCGTTTTTTATTCCTTGGGGCCATAGCACTTATGGCTATGCATCTCCCCTGGTTAGTATAATAGAACTCGTAGTATTAATAATCATAATTATTTTCATAATTAGATTATTTAAAAAATATAAAAGAAGAAAGTAAATTTTAAGGAGGATTTTAATAATGGGATTATTAAAAAGAGTATCAAACATTTTCAAAGCAAAGGCAAACGACGCACTTGATGAAGTGGAAAATCCAATTCAACTGCTTGACCAAAAAATAAGGGATATGGAAGAAAGCTTGAATAAAGCAAAATTGTCTTCTGCTCAAATATTGGGAAATGTTCATGAAATCGAAAAAAAGATGGAAGAGGCCAAACTAGAATCTAATGATTTTGATGAGAAAGTTAAACTAGCTCTGAGCAAAGGAAATGAAGAATTAGCAAAGAAAGCCCTGGAGAAAAAATTGGAAGCAGATAAAATGTATACTTCTTTAAAAGTGAGCTTTGATGATTCTTCAAAAAAAGGAGAGGCAATAAAAATTAAACTTCAAGAACTTAAAGAAGAGATAGACAAAACTAGAAATTACAGAGATGAAGCTGCAGCTAGATACAACAATGCTGAAGCAAGCAAAAAAGTAAATGAAATACTGGCTAATGTAGATGCCGGAAGCAATAAAATAAACTTAGATGATATAGAAAGAAAAATTCAAAAGAAAGAATCTATAGCAGAAGGTTTAGAAGACCTTAGAGAGGACAATTCGTTAGACAAAGAATTTGAAAAATTAAACCAAATAGATTTAGATGAAGAACTAAAAAAATATAAGCAAAACTAGGTGATGCTATGAGTAAAGCCGAACAATTATTAAAATATGAGAAAGATAAATACGGTAAACTTTATGTCGATTTGAGTTATGCTATAGATAATATTTCTGATTTTGTTGAAAAATCAACACTAAGTAGAAGACAATACTATGCAAAACTTCCATATTTAAAAAAATATATTGAACTAATCCAATCAGCAGAGCAGGAGATTAAAAACAGTAGCTTTTTTGATAGGTTTAATGATAGTAAATATATAGATCTATTGGAAAAATATAAAAATGATAATATTGAATACTTCAGGCAACTTGAAAAATGCAGTCTCTGCTCATGTCTAAACTGTAGCGCTGAATGCAGGTTTGACAGTTGTCTGGCCTGCAGAGAAAATTCAAATATTGTATCCTGTGATCACAATAAAATTAACGTTACAAAGCATGACAATTTTCTGCTGAATCTAACAAACAATAACTCAGGCAGCAGTGATAGCTATTACGTATTAGCAACCTTACAGGACATATTAAAGGATACTAAATATATAATGTTCGAAAACATTAACTCAAAAGAAAAATTTATTCTCCACTACTATCCTGGAATATCTGAGGATACCTATGGGGAAATTACAGATCCGGAGGAATTCGATTATATTGTATCCACATATCAAAGTTTAGATGAATAATGGTAAAAGTCTATGAGTTGATCATAGACTTTTATTTTGTTTTATCCACAAAATTTGAAATTTTACCCACAGTTTCTGTGGATAACTTCAGCCTTGAATTTAAAGGGTTTGTCCTATGTTTCTATAACTTTTCCACAACCTTTTAATTTTGGTTTGGAAAATTCATTATTTTATGTGGTTGTAGTCTTGCAGAAATTTTGCAATACCTAAATCTGTAAGTGGATGTACTATCATCTGCATAAGCACTTTATATGGTATAGTAGCTATATGAGCTCCTGCCTTTGCACAATCCAGAACATGCATTGAACTTCTAATGCTGGCTGCGATTATCTCTGTATTGATACCGTAAAAGTCAAATATTTCAGAAATATCCTTAACTATCTGAATGCCACTATTGCCAATGTCATCTAATCTTCCAACAAAGGGACTCACATAATTAGCCCCTGCTTTTGCCGCAAGTAGTGCCTGTTGTGCTGAAAAAATTAAAGTAACATTTGTTTTGATTTTTTCTTTTGATAATTCATGGACTGCCTTTAATCCCTCTTCACACATGGGAATCTTTATTACAACATTTTTGTGTATTTTTGAAAGTGCCCGCCCTTCATGAACCATTTCATCTGATTTCATACTAATAACCTCTGCACTTATAGGGCCATCTACAATAGAGCATATGTTAGTTATTACATCTTCTAATCTAAGCCCTTCCTTTGCGATCAATGAAGGATTAGTGGTCACTCCATCTAATATTCCCCACTTTGCTATTTTTTTTATTTCGTCAATATTAGCAGTATCGATAAATATCTTCATCCTTATTCCTCCAAAACATATTTTGATAAAATATACTTCTGTGCATTATTTTTATTATTAATAACACCTAGAAATCTAAGCTCATTTATTCTATAAATAATGTTACTAATTTCTTCTCCCCTTTTATTTGTATTCTGCATTATAAAATCCCCATCAATCCATTTATTATTAATAATATTAGAGTACTCTTTATACAATATGAATAGTTTTTCAATAAACTCTTTAAACAGAATTTTTTCACATTTAGGATCATAAATAATTTTTGTAGAATAAACATCACAAAAAGATGTTATGAGTATATATGGTATATATTTATAGGTCGAATAAAAAAACTTATAGGTTTCTTTTAGGAATTCTTCATCTTTTAGTTTAAAAAGCCCTAGTGGTTTCATGTGATTTTTTACTACTCCCGCAACAAGGTTTATTGCTTCCTTCGGAAATTTAAGTTCATTACATTTATCCTCAATAATTTTCGCACCTGCTTTATCATGATTAATAAAACTGATATTATCTCCATCTCTTCTATAACACACATACTTTCCAATATCATGATTAAAACAAGCAAAACCTATATATTCTCTCAAATCAAAATTTTCGATTTTTTCATTAAGAATAATAGAGTCAAAATTATTTAACTTTATTCTCCCAATTAATAATTCCTTATATGTTTTATAAGTTAAATCCATGTGAGAAAAAACATCCTCTAAATGATACTTGCATTTTCCTACACATTTTAGCTCATTAGTATATGGAATTAAGTTCTCTAATATTTTGTAATTATCTAAAAGTTCAAAAGCTCTTCCGTCTACATCACACTGAATAATATTCATAAGCTCATTAAAAACTCTTTCACCATTGCAATTTTTTAACATATATGCAAATTTTACAACATTTTCTTCAGTCTGTAAACTAAAATGAAATCCTTTTTTAATATATAGTCTTATTCCTCTTAATATCCTTACAGGATCATTTTCCAAACTTTTTTCATTTACCTCTTGAAGTATTCTGGATCTTATTGCTCTCCTGCCTTTAAATAAATCTACCATTTGCATATCTAATAAGCTTAATGCATTTGCATTAATAGTATAATCTCGTTTTGATAAATCTTCTTCAATTGAATTCCCTTTCATTTTAGAAATATCTATTTGTATATTATAAATAGTTGACGTAAATATTCCCTCATCTTCTTTAATTGGATAAAACTTAAAACCCTTAGTTGATAGTATTTCAATCAAATGAAGAATATCACCTCCATAAACAAAGTCAATATCCTTTGGACTTGTTCTTGGATCTATTAACTTATCCCTGATATATCCTCCTACAATATATAGTTCACTTTTATTTTCCAATGCTATGTTTTTCAACATTTCAATGAATTCTTTTAACTTGTCTTCCATTCAGTCACCCGCCTTAAAAATTTTTCTTTTTTCTTACAAATATTAAAATTTTTGATTTAATATTTAATAAATCCTTTGTAATATAAGTTTAAGCTGCTATTTATTCTTTAGTTTTGTGTAATGATGAAATTTCAGCTTTATGATTCATACAAAATTTGAATTGCAAAATATCAATTTTCGACATTATTATATATATATCCAATATATTACTATTTTATAATATATATATATGATTAATAAAAAACTTTCCTTTAGTTTCATATTTAATCCTTAATTAGTAATGAAACCATGTAATGTGTTGATTTTTCTAAGATTTATATTACAGTAAAAATTTGTATTTTTCAACAAAAATATGTTGACTTTTGTTCCACATGATAGTATATTTACTTAGGATGGAATTTGTTAAGAAATTTGTAAATTTAATAGAAATATGTGTTGACTTTTAATGTCATATTTGCTATTATTTACTTAGATAAATGTCGAATGATGCAATATAAGGAGGTAAGAAAATTATGAAATCAACTGGTGTTGTTAGAAGAGTGGATGAATTAGGCAGAATTGTTATCCCAATAGAATTAAGAAGAACTTTGGATATCGCTGAAAAAGATGCTTTAGAAATTTACGTTGATGGTGAACAGATAATTCTTAAAAAATATGAACCTGCATGCATTTTCTGTGGAGATGCAAGAGACGTTACAAATTACAAAGGCAAAAATATTTGCAAAAACTGCATGAAAGAACTAAAAAGCGATAAATAGTCTATATACTGAAACACCAACAAGAATTTCTTATTGTTGGTGTTTTTTATTTTCAAAGTTGGAGTTTTTTCAAAAAAATTTATAAGCATGGATTTTCCATGCTTATAAAAGTATTATAAATTATCTTACTCTTCTTGCTCCACTATAATCTGTTCTATTTAATGGAGATATCTTTATTACATCTCCTGTTCTTGGTGCATGAATATAACAACCATCACCTACATATATTCCCACGTGATGCGCAGGACTCCCAAAGAAAACTAAGTCTCCTGGTTGAAGATTATCACTTGATACTGCAGTTCCAACACCTTGTTGTGATGATGCAACTCTTGGTAAACTTATCCCAAAATGTGCAAAAACATAAGAGGTAAATCCTGAACAGTCAAAGCTGCTTGGACCATTTCCACCATACACATAAGGTCTTCCCATAAAATTATATGCATACGCAACTATTGAATTTGATGAAACAGCTGCTGCACCTCTCGAAGCATCATAGCTTGAAGTGTTCTTCCATATATTGTTTAATTTACTTGTAGAAGCAGAAACTGCACTGCTGTTGCCGTCTCCTAAATATGCATAAACCTTCAAGCTGTCTACAAGTTTTTCTGCATTTTTCTTGTCACTGTTCAATCCAGTTAATTTCTTTTCGTTCTCTGCCTTAAGTGCTACAATTTTATCATTTTCTGCCTTAAGCACTTCTTTTTTCTTTGCAATAACATCTTTCTTTGCATTTAAATCGCTAATTATATTTTGATCATAACCAATAATTTGTTTAACTGATTCTATCCTAGATAAAAAGTCTCCTAGTCCATCTGACTCTAAAATTACACTTATATAAGAATCAATCCCGCTTATATACATGGCTCTTACTCTCTTGTTAAATAAATCCTGCTTACCCTTTATTTCTCCCTCTGCTTTGCTTATTTCCTTTTCAACACCTGCTATTTGTTTATTTGATTTATCTATGCTTTTATTATTATCGTCTATTTTGTTCATTACATCTGAAATTTGAGTATCTAGTTTCTCGATCTTAATCTCAAGGTCCTGTTTTTGCTGTAGCGCAGAAGTAGTTGATGTAGGAGTAGCAAAGACTGTTCCATTAACAGACACCGTTAAAACCAGAGCGAGCACCGCTGCCAAAGTCTTTCTGTTCAAATTCTCGTACCTCCTTACACTTTTTGCATATAAATACTTAATTCTTCAATCAAAATAATTGCCAACATGTCCATTATATCATTATTTCATGTGAAATCACAACTTATATGACAGTGTTTTATTAATGTATAGTATATTTCGTACTTTTTTTACAAATTGTAATGATATCTCTATGGAATTTTAACACATTGAAATCATATTTAAGATGTACATAAGATATATGAATTGGCAGTATAGAAAATTATTCAATATCTAGAGAATTTTTATAAACCTCTGATTTAGGCAACCCTCTTTCAAGTGAAACTAATTTTATTGACTCTTTTTTGCTTTTTCCTTGGCTCATATAATTTATAATATGCTCTCTTATGGAAATATTCTCCCATTTCAATCTTTTTTCTTCCATAATAGCTATTTCACTTTTGCCTTCAATAACCAAAACTATCTCACCTTTTATCTGCTTATTGTTAAAATGTTTAATTGCGTCATTAAAAGTACCTCTAAATATTTCTTCATGAATTTTAGTTAATTCTCTGCATACAGCTAAACTTCTATCCCCAATACTATTAAGAAGAAAGGAAAGGGCATCTAAAAGCCTGTGGGGTGCTTCATAAAATATTATTGTTTCTTCTCTGTCGCAAATTTCATCGACAATTTTCTTTCTTTCTTTGGTCTCTCTTGGAAAAAATCCCCTAAAAATAAACTTAGTTGTATCCATACCCGAATAAACTAGTGCAGTAATTACTGCAGTAGCTCCCGGAAGAACAATAAATTCTATTTCCTCCTCTAAGCATTTTGCTATTATAACACTTCCAGGATCAGATACCCCTGGTGTGCCTGCATCACTTATTATTGCAACGTTTTTGCCTTCTTTAAGTAATTTTATTATACTTTCACTTTTATTTTGCTCATTAAACTTATGATAACTGATAAGAGGTTTTTTTATATTAAAATGGTTTAACAGCTTCAAACTTTGTCTTGTATCCTCTGCTGCAATTATATCTACCGACTCCAATACTTCAATTGCCCTTAGAGTCATATCTTTTAAGTTTCCTATAGGTGTTGGTACAACATACAACTTCCCGAATTCATCCATAAATTTCTCCTCAATTTAATTTATTTCCCATATATTTTATTAATCTCTTCAGTATAATTTCCTTTTAAATCATAAACATAAAGTGGAGGCATCCATTTTAGAAATGTTCCTCCGTTATTTTGCCCTTCAATAAGTACCATATTGGGTGCTTTTGCAGAATTAGGATGAATCATCCTAATCTGTTTAGGTTCTATCTTATGGTCTCTCATTGAACACAAAATGTCAACTAATCTATCTGGCCTATGTATAATATAAACTCTTCCATTATGCTTTAAAACAGACTTTGTTGCTATAATTACATCTTCAAAAGTACAGCATATCTCGTGTCTTGCAATAGCATTTTTATCGTTCATATTAATTATACCTGAATTTTTTTGTTTATATGGAGGATTTACAGTAACAACATCTACTTTCTCTAATTCTGATAAACATCTTACATTCTTTAAATCTAAATTTATAAAATTAACTCTATTTTCCAAATTATTAATTTTTATGGTTCTTATTGCCATATCAACCATATCTTCTTGTATTTCGACGCCTATTATCTTACCCGCTTTTGTTTTTCCTGCAATTATAAAAGGAATTATACCCGTCCCACTACACAAATCAATAACTTTATAATCTTTTTTGATTTTTGCAAAATTCGCCAGAAGCACTGCGTCTACACCAAATCTAAAGGCATCCTTCTTTTGTATTAATCGTATCCCCTTTAATTGTAAGTCATCTAGAGTTTCGTCACTTTTTATATAGAAACTGACCATAATAATCCTCCTGTTAAAAAAAGAGCATTAATTCATGCCCTAATTTTGGTTGTTTTCTGTCTCATTATATTTGCTGTTTATAATTATTATGTCTACTCTCCTGTTTTTCATTCTACCTGCTTCAGTAGAGTTGTTACTTACCGGTCTAAACTCACCATAACCAACTGCAGATAATCGTTTAGGAGATATACCTGCCTGCTCCACAAGGAGTTCGGTTACATTTGCAGCTCTTACTGAAGATAACTGCCAGTTTGAACTGAATTGACTATTTTTGATTGGTATATTATCTGTATGACCTTCAATCCTTACATAATTATCTAATTGATTTAATATCCTGCCTATCTCAATAAGCTTCTTTGCATATTCTGACTTAATATCCGCTTTACCGGTATCAAAAAACAAAGTATCGTTCATGCTTATTACAAGTCCTCTTTCTTCTATTTTTGTAGTAACAGCTGAGCTTAATCCATTTTGCTGCAAATACTTATCCACTGATTTTTTTAATTCTTCCATTTTAGCCTTTTCTTTCGAACTTTCACTACTATCAATGACTTTCACTTCTGCAGTTACATTGGCAGTATTATCTGCGCCTACCATAGTTTTTCCTCCACCCATTGCAATTCTTAAAGACTCAGAAATAACTTTGTATTTTGCAACATCTACATTACTCAATGCATACATTACAACAAAGAATATCATAAGCAGTGTGATTAAATCGGAATAGGTGAGCAGCCATCGTTCACTATTGTTATGACTTTCCCTCTTTTTCCTCATACTTCTTCCTTACCATCCATACTATTAAATTTATTTAGCTCATTTTTATTTAAGAATCCTTTTAGTTTTTCCGCAATGGTATTTGGATTTATTCCTTCCTGAATATAAAGTATAGCTTCTAAAATAAGTCTTTTCTCCCTATATTCTATGTCATCTAAGGCCTTAAGCTTTGTACCAATTGGAAGCCATAATAAATTAGCAGAACCAATACCATATAATGTTGCTATAAATGCACCTGCTATCTTAGGACCAAGTGTTGCTGGTTCATCTAAATTACTTAAAACATGCACAAGCCCCGTAACTGTTCCTATAATACCCATGGTAGGTGCATATCCACCTGCAGATTCAAAAATCGCCGCACCCTGCCTGTGTCTATCTGAAATAGAATCTAATTCCAATTCGAGTATACTCCTTACAGCTTGAGGATCTACTCCATCCACTACCAACTGCAGACCCTTTTTTATAAATGGGTCTAAAGTTTCGTCAGCAGAAATCTCCCCCTCTAAGCTTAACAAGCCATTTTTTCTCGTTTTATATGATATATCTTTGAAATAGTTAACAAGCTCTCCCAGATTTTTACTTTTAGGATTGAAAAAAACCTTAAAAATTCCAGGTAGCCTCTTCAAATCAGCAATTGGGAAAGAAATTCCCACTGCTCCTATAGTCCCACCAAAAACTATCATTGCAGCAGTACCTGCAAGCAAGGCAGTAGGAGATCCTCCATCTAATATAAATGCAGCAATAATTGACCCAAAACTTAAAATTATAAACGCTATTACAGATATATCCATTATAATAAATCCTCCAGTAAAAAATTCACAAATTACATTATCAATATAAATATCGTATAAATAAAATTATTCTTTATATATTTTTATAACAAATTAAAAAGGCTACCTCAGCAGCCTTTTTAATTTAAATTATTCCTCAACTGGTGCTCCTACCGGACAAACATTAGCACAATTTCCACAATCGATGCAAGTATCTGCATCTATAACAAATAAAGTATCTCCCTGGCTAATAGCATTAACTGGGCATTCTGAAGCACAAGCCCCACAGCTTACGCAAGCATCATTAATTTTGTACGCCATTTAAATACACCTCCTTAATAATTTAACGTAAAACGTCAGATTTATTTTACCACGTTTTAAATATTTTTTAAAGTATTTTTATAATACAGCATACCCTAAGTCTTCTAAAGATTGTATTAAACCATCCGCATTTATAAAATAATCATCATAAACTACGCTTACTTCCCCCTTTTCCCTGTTTATCTCGCAAGCAATTACCCCTTCATTATTTGAAATAGCTGTTCGTATCATATTTATATCCTCATTAGCATGCATATTACATACCTTTAAAACGGACTTCATATTTTACCTCCTTAGTTCTCTTTAAATAGTTCTTTTATTATTTCTGCATCCCCATCTTCAACTTCTATTTTAATTTCATCCACATTGACAGCCCCTTCAAATCCACCCGATACTAGAGTTGTATCTGCAATTGGAATTTCAATTATATCCTCAGAGTCATTTAATTTAATCTTTACTTTTACTGACTCTTTTACAACATTGTTTGATACAACTTCACCTCTGCCATATGGAGTTTCAAGAATAGAGCTTACTCTAGGCAGCCTTTTTCTAATGCCCTCATAAGTTTCCTGTTCATAATTTAAGCAGCACATAAGCCTCCCACAGATACCTGAAATCTTAGTTGGATTTAAAGACAAACTTTGTTCTTTAGCCATCTTAATAGAAACTGGAGCAAAATCACCTAAAAAAGTTGAACAACACATAGTCCTTCCGCAAGGGCCAAGCCCTCCGATCATCTTAGCTTCATCTCTTACGCCTATCTGTCTTAATTCAATTCTTGTCCTGAAAACAGAAGCCAAATCTTTTACTAATTCCCTGAAATCAACTCTTCCATCTGCTGTAAAATAAAATATTACTTTATTATTATCAAAAGTGTATTCTACATCTATGAGTTTCATTTTAAGCTCATGTTGTTCTATCTTTGATGTGCATATCTCTAAGGCTTCTTTTTCCTTTTCCTTATTTTCATTATTTTTAGCTATATCTTCCTCATTTGCTTTTCTTATTACATTTTTTAAAGGAGACACTATCTGATCTTCTCCTATTTCTTTAGATCCTATAACACAATCGCCAAACTCAATTCCTCTTGCAGTTTCTACAATAACTTTATCGTATTTTTTTATATCTAACCCTTCCGGGGAAAAGTAATATATCTTGCCAGCCTTTTTGAACCTTACTCCTACAACTGTTACCATTTTATACCTCCTGCATCTTAATCAACAAAGAATCAAAAACCAATGCTGAATTTACATTTCTCTCTAATTTTTTTCTTGAATCCTTCACAATATCAATAATATCACTTAAATTATTAAATGAAAATATTTCTGATAAATGTTTTATTTTCTGAATCTTATCTATATTTATTATTGCATTAATATTTCCAGTTTCCTTATATAAAATAATATCTCTTATATATGAAAGAAACCAGGTATACACTTCGTCCCATTGACTTTTATTTTTCATTAAAAACTCTTCATATTTTAATATTTCGTCAATCTTTTTATCACTAAGAGATAATAATATGTCTAAGGCTGTATCTCTTATCCTGATAAAAGAATCATCTTCCATAAATTTTTCGCATCTTCCAGGAATACCATCACTAAAAGCAACCATTGCATTTCTTTCCACAGCACTAATATTTGAATATTTTGCATCTATAAACTGCATCATTTCCGTCTGTCTCAATCGGTTTAACTTATATATTTCACACCTTGATTTTATTGTATCCAATACTGATTCAATATTTTCACAAAGAATTAGAATATAGACTCCAAGTGGAGGCTCTTCTACTGTTTTTAAAAGTGTATTTTGAGCTGCCTCAGTCATTTTATCCATTTCATGAATTATTATTACTTTTTTATCACCTTCAAAGGGCTTTTTATTTGTTTCCATTATAATATTTCTTACATCTTCTATACCAATGGATTTTTTATTATCATTAAGCTTAAAATAAATAATATCTGCATAAGGTATGTCTTTTTCCTTTCCTAGGATTTTTAAAGCAATAACCTTAGCAATATTACTTTTTCCGATTCCATCTTCTCCTACAATTAGATGCGCATGATGAAACCTGTCTTTATTTAAGGAATTTGTGATTTGAAGCTTTACATTCTCATGTCCAATTACAGAATCAAAAAACAAAAAATATTACCTCCATTAAATCTTGATAAATTTATCAACATCAACTACAAAAACTACTGCTCCCCCCACCTCTATTTCCACTGGGAAAGGAATGTATCCTCCGGTTTCCGAAGCCACAGGAGATGTAGATAAAATAACCTGCTCTCTTGTTTTACATACCTCTTCTATTTTGGATAAAACCTGATCTACATTGTTCTCATCTACACCAATCATCAAGGTTGTGTTCCCTGACTTTAAAAATCCCCCGGTAGTTGCTAATTTAGTAACCCTGTATCCTTCATCAGTAATAATATCGATTAAACTTAAAGAGTCTTCGTCCTGAACAATAGCAATAATTAATTTCATATAAATCATCTCCTCATATAATTAATTTTATAAAATATTATTTAAAATAAAAGAATAGAGTTCCTCATGAATTTCCTCAATTTTTCTTAATTCACCGGAATGAACACATTTAATCTTTTTCCATCCATATTTATCTGCAACTTTACATGAATTATTATAAGAATTTAATAAATAAATTGAATCCTTCTCATGAATATCTTTTTCTTCAAAGCCATTTATCTTATTTGCCCTGTTTGCCATCAATTCTTTACTATATGATGGATTTACATCTAAAAATATAACACATTCAGGTATTGGAAGTCCGAATTTCACAAATTCAAAATCCCAAAGCCATTCTAAAAATTGTTCTCTATATACCTCATTACTGATTTTTGAAGCTTGATGAATCATATTGGCAGTGGTATACCTATCTGCAATTATGATTCCACCTTCTTTATAAAATTTTTCCCAGTCCTTTTTAAAGGAAGCATACCTGTCCACAGCATAAAAACTTGACGCCGCATAAGGATTTATCTCACTAGGGTTACTTCCAAATTCTCCATTCAAATACATTTTAACAAGTGCAGAAGAATTGCTTTCATAATTTGGGTACTCCACTTTTTTCACATTGTATCCCTCTAAAACAAGCCTGTCAAATAGTTTTTTTGTCTGGGTAGCCTTACCACTTCCATCGCAACCCTCTATTACTATTACCTTTCCCTTTTTAATAATATCTTCACCCACAGCTTTTCCTCCAAATAAAATTACAATCTATTATCTATAACTGATATCTGTTTATTATTTATACCTATGATACTAACTCCATTATCCATATAATGTTTAATAATTTCTATATGTCTCTTATTTATTTCTTCGCCCATCATCAAAAGTGGTACCCCCGGAGGATAGGGTACTATATTACCTCCGCAAATCGCTCCCTCTGCTTCATAAAAGTTCATATTCTTCTTATCTAAATTCAATGCATCAGATGGAATTATTTTTAATTCAGGTATTTCGCAATTAACTATATTAAAAGAATGACTTGCCAATAATGTAAAATCACAATTTTTCAACAAGATATATAATTTTTCAAAGTCATTTTCTCTATTAAAAGGGGATAAAATTAGAACTACATTACTTTCATCACTCATCTCAGCTTGAATACCATTTTTTCTTAAGTATCTTAGCAGCAAATGTCCACTGTAACCTTTCTCTAAATTAATTATATACCTTGTGGTATCAATATCATAAATATTTTTTTCAAATTCATTTTTAATTATATCTTTTTTCCCTATTATATGAACATGATTAATTAAATTTATTTTGTCCCTATAATGATTAGAGATTCTTATAAGATTATTATAGTCGTTGTTGCCATATTTTTCTAAGTAAAATCTTGCATAATCTAATGAACAGAGAAAAATATACGATGGGCTTGTACTAGTAAATGCATTAAAATAAAATTTTACTTTTTCCAAATTCACAGTTTCAGAAACATGGAGAAATGCAGTCTGAGTTAAGCTGGGAAGTGTTTTATGAGCACTTGTCACGACCATATCAGCTCCTAACTTAACTGCACTTTCAGGCAAATTTTCGTTAATTCCAAAATGAGCTCCATGAGCTGAATCCACCAATACTTTAACACCAGATTTTTTGCACTCCCCTATTATAGATTTCAAATTACAGCATAACCCATAATAATTTGGATAAGTAACCACTATCCCCTTAATATCCTTTTGATTTTTTAAATTATACAAAAAATGCTCCATATCTATAGAGAGAGGAGCATTTAACGTTTCACTCAATATGTTTTTAATGAATATAGGTTTCAATTTTCTCATAATTACGGCATTGTAAACGGATTTATGGCAGTTTCTCTCTATAAGTATTTTATCTCCTTCATTAAAACAACTGAATATCATTATTAAATTGCCTAACGTGCTTCCATTTATCAAAAAAAAGGACTTATAACTTCCATAAAGCTTAGAAAGAAGTTCATTTGATATTTTAATAATCCCCTCAGGATTATGAAGGTTATCTAAACCTTCAACTTCCGTAATATCAAATTCAAAAGTGCGGCGGAGAAACTCCTTGGTATAAGGGTTACTAAACCCTTCACCGCCTTTATGTCCTGGAGTACAAAATAAAGCATTCTTTTCTTTAGCATAGTCAATAACTGCTTCTATAATTGGTAAATCTGACAATATTTCTCCTCCTCTTTTAGTAAGTTCTGAGCAATACTTTTCCTTATACAAAACTTATAGTATTCATAAAAATCCGTATCTAATTTTGTAATCATAAGCTTTTCCTCACAATGCCTGCATATGCCTCTTCCACTTATTATTATACCATCATTTAAAGGCTTTCCACATATGATACAACATAGTTTTTTCATATTTATCCCCCTTATTAATAGATTAATACTATAATTTTTGCCCTATACAATATATCTTATTCACAATAGTGTCCACTTTTATTTTGTCCCAATAAATAATTTAATATTTATTTATTTTATTGGGTAAAATAACCTAAATAAATGTGGAGGTAATTAAATGAAGCAAAAAATAATATCTCATCTAAATACAATAAAAGAAGAGCTTCAAGAGCTTTCAGTATACATCTTTGAAAACCCAGAAGAGAGTTTTCATGAATATAAAGCCTGCAATCATATAATATCGATGTTAAAATCAAACAAATTCAATGTTAAAACGAATTTTCTTCAGATACCCACTTCCTTTTATGCTGAATATGGAAAAGGTCACCCAAGAATATGTTACTTATGCGAATATGATGCGGTACCCGAAAAAGGACATATTACTGGTCATAATCTAATTTCTGCGATTTCCTTAGGTGCTGCAATTTCCTTGTCAAAGGTTATAAACAAAACAGGTGGCAGTATAGTAGTTCTCGGCTGCCCTGGGGAATTTATTAGTGGAGCTAAAATCACCATGGCAAAACAAGGTGTTTTTGATGATATAGATGCAGTTTTAATGGCCCACCCCGATGTTATCACCTGTGAAAGTGGAAACTCAAAAGCAATCGTCCCCCTCAAAATCAGTTATGAAAGCAACTCTGGCTTTACCTACAGAAAAAAAGACAATAAATATACTGCTTTAGATGCCTGTTTATTTACTTTTAATACTTTAAATATACTTTCAAAAGGATTTAACAACGGAATAGATATAGACGGAGTAATTTTAAAAGGAGGGGAATCTCCTTATCTATTACCTTCAAAAACAGAATCTAAATTTTATATAAGAGCTGATAAAATGGTTCAGGCCTGCGGAATTGAAAGTAAAATACGAAGGTTGGTTGACACCACAAGTTTTATTATGGATTTAAAATCTGAAATATGCCTATATGAATTGCCCTATGAAGAATTGATTACTAATAAAACTCTTTCCAGATTATTTTCTCACAACCTGAAGGAAAGCGGAATAATTGACATTGCACCTCCTTATAACACAAATTCAGGCTTAAGCATAGGAATTATTAGTCATAAAACGCCTTGTATTCATCCTTTTGTTTCGATAATACAGGATAAAAAAATTAAATATTCCTCTCCTGAATTCGCATTGGCTACTACCTCATATTTTGCTCAGGATATTATGTGCAAAACAGCTCAGGCTCTTGCATTAACAGGATTGGACTTGATTGAAAAGGAATCCCTGTTAATTGAAGCTAAAAAAGAACTTTTTTAGCTTCAATTATTATAATACCATACTATATAGACAACCTAACTTCATAAGTTATAATATATATATAATTATATATTAATTCTAGGAGGAAAAAATGATTTCGATATACAAAAGCATGGATGTACCAAATACATTACAATCTATTGACAGCGTTCAACCCGGATGCTGGATTAACATTGTGGCACCATCAAATCAAGACCTGCTGCTTGTATCAAAGAAAACTGGTGTCTCAATGGAATTTTTAAAATCTGCTCTAGACGAAGAGGAAACTTCTCGTATAGATATTGAAGATAATAACTTACTTGTTATTGTTGATATTCCTTTTACTGAAATGGAGGATAATTCATTAACCTATGATTCCTATCCGTTAGCAATTATACACACTGAATTTTCTATTATCACAGTATGTCTTAAGAACAGCAAGATATTAACTGACTTCATAGATGGAAAGATTAAATCATTTTTTACATTTAAAAGATCAAGGTTTATTCTACAAATACTATATAGAATTGCCAGCTACTATCTCATATATCTCAGGCAAATTGATAAGAAAAGCCTTATGATAGAAAAAAGACTTCATAAATCTCTGAGAAATAAAGAATTAATTCAGTTATTATCCCTAGAAAAATCACTTGTTTATTTTTCAACATCCTTAAAATCAAATGAAATCACATTGGAAAAAATGCTTAAACTTGAGCTCCTTCAAAAATATCCTGAAGATCAGGATATTTTAGAAGATGTTATAATAGAAAATAAACAGGCAATTGAAATGGCTAATATTTATAGCAATATTTTAAGTGGTACCATGGATGCATTTGCTTCAGTAATATCAAATAATTTAAATATTGTAATGAAGCTGCTGGCCTCTGTTACCATAGTAATGGCCATTCCAAATATTATTTTTGGTTCTTTTGGCATGAATGTAGGAGGTATACCCTTTGCAAATCATCCAAGCGGCTTCTGGCTAGTATATAGCATAGCTATTGCAATATCTATAATTGCAATATTTATACTTCGAAGGAAAAATCTATTTTAATAATTTATCAGAGGTGTTATTATTGTTAGCAGAAAAATTAACTTTAGGAGATACCATAGGTATTATATCTCCTGCTGGTCATGAAAAAATTGAAAATATAAAAAAAAGTATAGAATTTATAAAAAAACTTGGCTTTGATGTAAAAGAAGGGGGCCATATATATGATAAATGGGGTTACCTTTCTGGAAGAGATAAAGATAGAGCCCAAGATCTTATGGATATGTTTATTGATAAAGAAGTTAAAATGATTCTATGCATCCGGGGAGGCTATGGTTCTATGAGACTGCTTCCCTTTATAAATTTTGAAATAATAAAACAAAACCCAAAGATATTTGCAGGTTTCAGTGATATTACAGTATTTCTTAATTCTATTAACAAAAAATGTAACATGATTACATTTCATTCTCCTATGTGCAGCTCTGATTTCAGTGATGAGGAAACCTTAGAAAGCTTTCTTAAAACCATAGTGAAGGGTGATACTCCTTATATTATAAAGAACCCTCCAAATTACAGCAGCATAAGCTTTTCTACAGAAAAAGCTAAAGGGAAACTTGTGGGAGGAAATTTATCATTAATCTGCAGTTTGCTTGGCACACCATATGAAGTAGAAACAGAAAATAATATCCTATTCATTGAAGAAGTGAATGAGGAACCTTATAAGATAGATCGTATGCTGACCCAGCTTATTCTTTCAGAAAAGATTCAAAAGTGCTCAGGTATAATCTTAGGTCAATTCACAAAATGCACCCTTCCCCATTATGAAAGAAGCCTAACATTAGAAGAAGTAATCCAAGATAGAATATTAAATTTAAAAATACCAACACTTATGAATTTTATGTCAGGTCATTCCTATCCCAAAATCACTCTTCCGATAGGAGCGGAAATAATATTAGATTGTGAAAACGAGCTTATAAAAGTAGTTAATCCTGTGGTAAGATAAATTTAGTTTTTGTGGGGTGAATATTTATGAAATCAATTGTATTTGCAGGTGGATGTTTTTGGGGGGTGGAAGCTTACTTTAAAAATATTCCAGGTGTATTGTCCACCAAAGTAGGATATGCAAACGGTTATGTTGAGAACCCTTCCTATCAGGATGTGTGTAATAAGGATACCGGCTTTGCTGAAGCTTGTTATGTTGAATATGATAAATCATTAATTAATCTTAATACGCTGCTTCAGGCCTACTGGATAATAATAGACCCTACTATATTGGATAGGCAAGGTCATGACGTAGGGAATCAATATAGAACTGGAATTTACTACTTGGATGAAGAAGATTTGGGATTTATAATTGAATCAAAAAATGAAGAACAGAAAAAATACTCAAGCGATATTGTAACAGAAATTCTGCCTCTTAATAACTTCTACGAAGCAGAAGAATATCATCAGAAGTACCTTGACAAAAATCCACAAGGCTACTGTCATATACCAAGATCATTATTAAATAAGTAATTGTACCTGTCACCGAAATTTTATAGGTGATAGGTACAATTTTTTACTATTATGGAATACTTTTCATTACTTTTCCTATGCTGTCGTTTATTATTAAATTTGCTTTATTGTCATAAGGCGTGGTGGATTTATTTACAAGTACTAATTTGTTTCCTTTATAATAATTCACTAAATTTGCTGCAGGATAAACTACCAGTGAGGTGCCGCCAATTATCAATACGTCGGCATCCGAAACGTAGTTTACCGCCTTATTGATTACATCCATGTCCAAAGGTTCTTCATATAAAACCACATCCGGCTTAATTATGTCTCCGCATTCATCACATTTAGGAACTATTGATATGCTGTTTATTATATATTCAAGATCAAAGTGTTTATGACAACCCATGCAATAATTTCTGTGAATGCTACCATGCAGCTCCAAAACATTTTTAGATCCTGATATTTGGTGAAGCCCATCAATATTCTGAGTTATTATTGCCTTTAACTTACCCTTATTTTCAAGTTCAGTAAGTACATAGTGTGCATTATTTGGTAACGCGTCTTTATATATCATTTTCTTTTTATAAAAATCGTAAAACTCCTCTGTATGTCTCTTAAAAAAGCTGTGGCTTAACATGGTTTCCGGAGCATAGCTTATATTATTTTTAGTTTTGTATAGACCATTTTCAGATCTGAAATCAGGTATATTACTTTCCGTAGATACACCTGCCCCTCCAAAAAAAACAATATTATTGCTTTTTTTAATTATTTCCTTTAAAGTTTCTATACTCATACTATCCCTCCTCAAAAGTACTTGTCCAAATATTACCATTATATTTTATCACTATATGATTACTATATCAAATGAAAAAACACCTAACGATAATGTTAAGTGTCTTAATACATTATTTATTATTATTACAAATTATTATGCAAAAGCTGAATTATGTTGCGCAAATCTGCTACTGGAATTTGCCCCGGCGCAGAAACCTTTTTTGCTGAACCAAAAGTAATATCTGAACCAAAAATCTCTCCAGATAGCCTGCTTATGACACCCTTTCCTGCCATGGACATTGTAATGATAGGTCCCTCTGCATAATCTTCCTTCATTATGCGTGTAGCATCTAAAAGAGTAATAACATCTTCTGTAGATGTTGGCATTACAGCAATTTTGGGAATATCTCCTCCTAATTGCTGAGCTCTTTGAAGCCTTGCTACTATCTCTTCTTTTTTAGGTGTCTTGTAAAAATCATGATTTGAAATTATAACCGCCGCTCCACTATTGTGAGCTGCTTCAATTAGCATCTTTATATCTTTTTCATCATTAAACAATTCTACATCAATAGCATCCACAATTTTTGTTTCAACTATTGATTTATTTAACTCAACATAAAATTCAGTATCCACTTCTTTTTGTCCACCTTCTTTAGCACTACGGAATGTAAATAGAATAGGCTTATCAACTAATATTGATCTGATTTTTGTTAGTGCATCTTTTACTTTATCTATATCTGTAACATATTCAAAAAAGTCTACTCTCCATTCCACAAGGTCAAAATCAATATTTTTTAAAAATTCAGCTTCCTCAATAAGTTCATTAACAGTTATTCCTACCATTGGTATGCATATTTTAGGCAGCCCTGAGCCAATCATAACGCCTTTAATACAAACTACCTTTTTCATTTATATCAACCCTCTCATAACTAATAACCTTATATTATTGCATATTCATAACACCCATTTTAGAAATAATACCAGTTATAATCGTTATTGTAAAGATGTCTGGTCGAACTAATTTAACAATATAAAAAGGTAGAGTATTTTTCTAACTCTACCTTTTTGCAAGTAATTTCTATTATTTAATCTCAACCTTATTTTTTTCTTTTAATTCATTTACAAACTGAGTATATTTATATGCCTGTCTTTCCTGTAATATCTTATTTTTAATCATGTCCTTTACTTCATTAAATGGTTTTACAGAACCCTCAGTTTTATCCTCTACTTTTATTAAGTGATAACCAAATTGAGTTTGAACCGGATCACTTACTACTCCTATTTCTAAGCTGAAAGCTGCATCTTCAAATTCAGGTACCATTTGTCCTCTAGTAAATGAACCTAAACTTCCGCCCTGAGCATTTGAAGGACATGAAGAATGTTCTACTGCTGCATCCTCAAAAGTTTTTCCATTGAGTATTTCTGTTTTAACGTTTCCTGCTTTTTCAGCAGTATCCACAAGTATATGTTTTGCAGTTACTGTAGGCTGATCCATAAACATATTTTCATTAGCTTTATAGTAATCCTCTACTTCGCTGTCAGTAACTACTGCCTGAGACATTAATTTAGATATTGAAGTCTGAATCAATATCTCTTTTTTTGCCATTTCTACCTGTAATAAATAGTTCTCATCATTCTCTAATCCTGATTCTTTAGCATCAATATAAACTAATTCAAAAGAAACCATCTGATCTAATAATTGTTTTTTTCCTTCTTCACTGTTCAAGAATCCCTGTCTGTCTTTGGGGAATCTCATTAATGTTAATTCTAAATCTTTTTCTGTTATTTCTTGTCCATTAACAATAGCCAATACTTTATTTTCCATATTATTTCTCCTTTATGTGTTAATCTATAACTACCAAGAATATTATTACATATTTTTGATAATATTTCTATATTAAAAAACACCTCAGAATATCTGAAGTGTTTTGGTGGCCAATCCAGGAATCGAACCAGGGACACGAGGATTTTCAGTCCTCTGCTCTACCGACTGAGCTAACTGGCCATATATTCTCTCAATTAAGACGACTTAATTATAGTATCATATTTATTATTGTTTGTCAAAAACTTTTACAACTTTCATCATAATTTTTTATAAGAAATACACTAACTCTATATTAGTGCATTTCTTATCTTAATTTATTTAAGCATAGAATAAATTATATATTTATATAACTCTGGTACTACATTTAAAGAATAAGCTACTTTTAACCTTTCGGTACTCTTGTGAATATCTTTACCTTCTCCACCAAACACTACACCTGGAATATTAAGCCTGCTTAAAGCTTCCAGATGGAGATTATATGTTATTCCGTACCCGACAATATTTGAAGCTAAACTATCTAAATTTGGGGTATAATCAATTCCAGTATAACTTAAATCAGATATACCCATAAAAAATTCATCCTTAATTATTCTTTCGCTAAACTTTTCATCAGCATATTGTATTGTTTGATCTATTATATCTATGAATTTCTTATTCTTTTCATTTCTGTTGTTCAAATGTATATGAGGATAATATGGAGGAATAAAGGAAATTATTATCATAGGTCTTTTATTTTCATATTTTTCATAAGTTTCTCTTACTATATTTATAGCAATAGTTTGATTATCCAGTTTTTCTTTCTTCCAGATTTCAATTTTTTGTCTTATGAAACTTTCAAAATTATTCTCTTTATCTTTAACTTTTGAAAGTAATTCTTTATAGGTCATAACACAAGGTTCTACCTGTACATATTGAATCTCTTCACAACTTATTTTCATAAAACGCTCTCTTTTTTCTTCTACATCATTTAAAACATTGCTAAAGGCTTTATACGCTAAATTTTTCAAATCATTTACAAGTTTTTCTTCTGATCTGTTAAGTGTTAATATATTATAATATGCTACTGCGAATAAAGGACTTTGTACTGAATATAATTTTTTTAAATCCATTTGTTTCAAAGCCATAGGTGGAGGCGTAGTTCTAAAATCTACTTTATCACAAAAATCCGCATTGGCTTCTAATAGCATGTTTATTTCCGAAACTAAAGCATTAGGATTTAAACCTTTAAAAGGTTCTCCTACATGGGTTTCCTTACCAACACAAAAAAATAAAGGCATAATTTTTCCTACACTACCCATATATATTCTTTTAAATTTTTCATCTTCACACTTAGGTATGCTGCATTCAGATACAATTGCACCAACATAATTATAACCCTTATCCTCCTGAAGATTTAAAAGAAAGGGAATAGAAGCAATCATACCCTCAGAATTACTTTCTTCTCCTGGTACTGCCAATAATAATAAATTCCCGCTAAAGTCTCTCTTTTCACTAAGTTCTCTGATTATCTCGATATATGTGGCTATCCCTGATTTAATATCTGCAGTTCCTCTTCCAAAAATCCACTCGCCGGATTCAATATCTTTTTTAACTTCTTCATCCAATACTAACTCGTTAATTCGTTTTGTACACTTCTCTATGTCAAAAGCAACAGATTTTAAATGACCATACTCTTCTACGTCAACTACATCAAAGTGTCCGGTTAAAATTACTGTATCCTTTGAACTTTTTTCTCCTTTTACAACTGCCCATACAAATTCTCTCTCTAAAGGATCCTGCTCTATTTTGATTACCCCGCAGTTTTCCTTATTCACTTTAAAATAAGGCATATTTGACAACATATCATATATTTTTTTAGATATTATACACTCGCCTTTTGTACCTGACACACTTGGTATAGATACTAACTGCTTTAATGTATTATAAATATTATCCTTTAAATCCAAATTTACATTCCTCCCTTAAATAATTCGCAGATGAATTTTTATAAAATAATTCGTATATTTATATAATATAAATAATTTAATTTTTTAGCAATATTACGCAATGTTTTTTTATTTTAAGTAATAAAAAAACACTGAGCTTTAAACTCAGTGCTTTTTTTAATTACCTGGCAGCGACCTACTCTCCCACAGGGCTACCCCTGCAGTACCATTGGCGCTTTGAAGCTTAACCTTCGTGTTCGGAATGGGAACGGGTGTTACCTTCAAGCTATAACTACCAGATATTTATATAATGACTTTTGGTTGCAATCTTAACTTTTAGAGTATACCTAACAGGTAACCGGTGAAATTCTTAACGCAAATCATAGATTTGCTAAATTTCCCGTAAAAGATTATTAATCTTTTACCCTTCAAGCCATTACCACCAGATTTCATTGAAAAGAACATTGCTGTTCTTTCAAAATTGCACAGAAAACAATATATTTTGGTCAAGCCCTCGACCTATTAGTATCAGTCAGCTGAACATGTTGCCATGCTTACACCTCTGACC